>Ga0180438_10002077_pt1 | contig 33821 bp, 52 predicted proteins | sample SS_ome_12_FD_132455 | JGI IMG/M metagenome (GOLD analysis project Ga0180438, IMG submission 132455) | Hypersaline lake sediment archaeal communities from the Salton Sea, California, USA - SS_3_D_2 metaG | ecosystem: Environmental > Aquatic > Non-marine Saline and Alkaline > Hypersaline >... | reverse complement strand
CGCCTGCCCTAAAAAGGGCAAAAGGGATACAAAAAAGCGGACTTTTCGGCCATTTTTTGAAAATTTGTCATTAAAAGGTGGTCCATATTTCATTTTTGAAATTTAAAAATCAGATTTGAAATTTAAAAATCAGATTTGAAAAAGAAAAAAAGATTAAAACTTTCAATTTCTTGGATCGGGCCGGGATCCTGTAATCAAAACAGGCCCTCTAAAAAGGAAAAAATGCAGGATTGGAGAGAAAAAAAATAAAAATTGTGTTGCTCTCTCGGGGGGTTCGAAATCTAGAAAGGATTTATATAAGTAAGAGTAGATTCTCTCTCTCTCTCTCTCTCTCTCTCTCTTTTTTTTTAATTTTATTTTCTCTCTCATAGAGTGAAATAAAATCTATTTTTATCTCTTACTTTTCTTTTAAAAAAAAAAACCCCCGAGAGAGGAATAGAAAAATATATATACAAAATATAAAGTCCTTATAGATATAATAAATGGGGGATACTAAATGATAGAAAAAATAAAACAAGAAAAATATATAGGGTCAGACGGATCCGAAAAAATACGAAAAAAAGGATTTTTTGAATTTGAAAAAGATGAGGACAAATATTATTATATAATTGTAAATCAAAAACGAGGGGCATTATTTCTTAAAGATTTATTGGATCATATTTTAAATAATACAAATGAATATTTATTCTTCAAAGATAGGGAAACGGGAACAAATTTTTTAAAAATGTATAACGATGATTTTTTCTGGTCGAATAAATATTATAATAATAAATTCATTCCTTATTTGATAAAAGGGAGATATATAACCAAACATAAAAATAGACCTAAAAATGATTATAGCAAAGGAACCTCTACAGTTTATTATTTATTAATGGATTGCTTATTAGATCTATTGCTGCCTTTTAAAGATGATATAAACCAAAGGGCCGATGCTATCAACAGGGGCAATAAGATCGCTATTAAAAGAGAGAACGAATCATAGAAAAATATTTAAATAATATTGATATTTCAATTTTACTGCCATAATTATTGAATATAAAAAAAATAGAAAAAAAGAGCATAAGGACTCGAAATATGCTATCGAGGGAAAAGCTCTTATTCTATTTAAATGTTATTAATTAAGGTAGAGGTGACAATGAGATTCGGAAATTTACAGCAATATCATGCCTTTAAGGAGGAAGACGACATAAAAGTTTTTACCCGACATATTACAGATTTTCTAGAAAATCATTATATAGATCAAAAAGATAATAAGGATCCCCTAGTCCTGGATTTAAATGATATGGCCCGGGATTTCCCGGTGGAGTTTAATATTATAGATAATTGGGGGAACGATTACGATCAAATGCTTACTTTATTTCGCAATATTGTCTGGGATTGGGGAGGATCGGATCGTAAGATATTTTTTAATGTTCCAACGGGATTAATTGATTTCCAGGATTATTTTAATCTAACATCGGATTATAATGATAGAATAATAAAGATTAAGGCCACGGTGGATGTTATTAAAGAATTTATGGATATTCCTTTATATTACAATTTCAAATGTAAATTATGTGGGGAAAAATATGAAAACCGCATAAATATAGTCAGGATGTGTAAATGCGGTTCGAAATCTTTAAATCAAAAAGTAGTTAAATATATATCCAGGAGGTATATTGATTTATCTGATCCTAATCAGACCCAGGGTTCATGTGTTATAACCGGCTATATAGATTTATATTCAAAACAGGATTTAAAAATTATTCCTGATGAGCTTATTGGCCAGGACCTGGAGGTTATGGGCCTTTTAAGGCTTGTAAAAAAACCACATATTGGATTTGTCCGGGAATTTGAAATAATAGGAATGAAGCCCGACAGATTGCGGGGGCTTAAAAAAGATCGAATCCAGGAGATAGTAGAAACGGTTCGGAAAGATAAATGCGGGTTCATTAATATCGCAATGGATATGAATAAAAATATTAAGGGCATGGATTATATTAAGCTCTTATTCTTTGCCTGTTCGGTTGGATTAAAATACCCTGATCCTCAATTTAAAGAGAATCATATAGGGTTTAATGCTATGGTAATAGGATCCCCGGCAATTTCAAAAAGCAAAATTATGGAAAATATGACTCGCTATTTCTATAAATCCAGGAAAGTTACAGCAAAAAGTATAAGCCGGGCCGGATTGATCGGGGGCATAGATGCTTTTAAAGGATCAGATAAAAAGAATATAGTAGCAGGAGAAATATCTAGATGTAATGATGGGGTCCTTTTCATTGATGAGTGTAAGCATCTAGCGGATGATGTCAAACATGCCCTTTTAACCTCTATGTCCGATGGTTGGCACACGATCAAATTTTCTGGGATAAATTTTAAATTCCGCTATAATACAAATATAGTTTTAATAGGAAATCCAAAAGAGGGAATTTTAATGCCTGAAACCCCCCTATACGATCAGGTCGATTTCGATCCCGAGTTTCTATCAAGATGCCATATAACTACAAAAGCCGAGGCATATTATAAAGAAAAGCAGGGTTCAATCAATATGGAAAAGCTTAATGAGGTCTTTGAAGTTATGCGGATAAATGATGAGGATCAGGATAAATTATGCCAGGCTATGAAATACGATGAGCAATTTCTCCGGGATTATGCTAATGCGGTAAAAATCCATAATAATCCAAAATTAACCCAGGACTCGGAAATAAAAATCGAGGAATATATCCGGGGCTTTGCGGATAAATTTAACTCGATTAATACCTTTCACGATTCCGATGATCATGTTAAAAGTAACCTAGATATGCGGTCCCTGGTCGCTTTAAAGATATTATCGAAAATCATAGCCCGGGCCGAGTTTTCAAATAAAGTCGAGGATAGGCATATTAAATGGGCTATTGATCTTTATAATAATACCATGATAGAATTTAGACAGGTTTATAACATGGAAATGCCTGATATTATAGAGGAGGAGATGATTGAAAAGAATAAAAAGGTTTATCCCAAAACAAAACGGGAAAAAAGAATGTTCGTATTAAATCAGGTCCCTAGAGGGGATGTAATAGATGGCCAGGACCTTTTAGAAAAATGTGTCAATTACGGTATAAGCGAGGCCGAGCTAGATGAAATTATAGGCCTTTTATCACATGATATTTACGAGCCTAAAAATGGGCAATATAGCAAATTATAAGGAGGAAAATTAAAATGGATAGATTAGATGCCGAGCTTTTCAATGTAATGAATAAAAGCATAACTGATTCAATAGAGATGAATACAAAGGCCGTGGCCCAGCTTAATCAAAACTTATCGGCTATGGTAATGGAGCTAAAAGAAATTAAAACCGAGCTTCAGGCAATACGGAGAAATACTGTATTTTTAAGAGGGATCCGATAATGCAATATAGTATAAAAGATTGGATTAATCATTTAAAAAAATGTTATGATGGGCATAAAGTAGAGCTTGATCATAAGGATTGCCTGGAGTTGGCCGAGATCCTGGAAAAATTAACCCAGGCCGATATACCATGCTTTATATGTAAAAATAATTTATGGTATCTTAATTTAAACGGGGAGTATATATTATGCCCTCGCTGTGATATTTTAAGAATTAAAATGGAGATATATGAAAATGCTGGAAATAAATAAAGTTTATAATATGGATTGCCTCGAAGGATTGAAAAAGCTAGATACGGATAGCATCGACCTTATATGTAGCGATCCCCCTTATCAATTAAGCAGTATTACCCGGCCACGGCCCGATCAATCGGAAAATGGATCTTATGGCCGTGAGGTCCCGTTTTCTCGTCAACAATCAAAGATTAAAGGATTCATGGGAAAAGAATGGGATGTCCTGCCGACTACTAATATATTAAAAGAATGCCTTCGGGTATTGAAACCAGGAGCTTTTGCTTTCTGGCTTATGACCCCTCGGCAAGATTCCCAAGCAATATTTATTAAAAGGCTAGAGAAAGCCGGGTTTATGATCTCTTTTTCTCCCCTATATTGGGCCTATTTAAGCGGCTTTCCAAAAGGGATGAATATATCAAAGGCTGTGGATAAAAAGCTGGGATATAGCGAGGAACGGGGCTTTATCAAGCCCACGGGGGGGTTACATAACGGTTCCGGGCATAACATTCAATATTGCGGTCAGCAATTAAGCCCGGAGCCTTTTTCTGATCAGGCTAAAGAATTAAACGGGTCTTATGCGGGATTTCAACCAAAACCGGCTGTGGAGGTCATAATAGTAGCCATGAAACCTTTAAGCGAGAAAGGATATGTGGACCAGGCTTTAAAGAATAGGAAAGGGATAACATGGCTAGATGATTGCAGGATCCCTTATAATAGCAATGCAGATAAAGAGCAAAATACGAAAAGACTCGACAGATTTCCCACAGATATTAAACCTTCAACCGTTCAATTCAATAAAAGCAAACAACGGATGTCTTATATTGATAAAACCGAAAAAGGCCGATACCCGGCCAATCTCCTGGTATCGGATGAGGTCCTAGATGATGGGATAATAAGAAAAAGCCGGAAAGATGACCGGGATCCCGAGGATTTGAAAAATTATAAATCGGTTTGTTATGGGAAATATGATTATAAATCATTCCAGGGGACCTATGATGATGAGGGGGTCTTATCCCGTTATTTTGATATTGATAGATGGTTTATAGAAAAACTGCCTAAAGAAATTAAGCAGACTTTCCCGTTCTTATTCGTTCCAAAACCCTGTCCATCGGAAAAACAGAAAGAATTAAGCGGATCTATTGAGCCATCTAATAGGCCCTCTGGAATAGCTTATAATGAGCATAGCGGGATACATAGCGAGAAAAAGCTCCGTGACGAACCTTTTGAGCCTCGCATGAAACTAGCAAATACCCACCCCACGGTTAAACCTATTAAGCTATTTTCATATTTGATTATATTAGGCTCCCGGGAAAAAGACCTCATCCTCGATCCTTTCATCGGCTCGGGGACCCTGGGTATATCGGCCCGGATCAATAGCCGGAATTTTATAGGTTTTGAAAGGGAGCCGGAATATTATGAAATTGCAAAACAAAGGATTAAAAAATATATGGATCAGACAAAATTATGGGATTTCAAATAATAACATTTATATAAAAAATAATCTGTCTTTTTAAGGATAGGTTAAAATTAAGCGGGTGATAAATAAAAATGGGAATACATAAAAAATTTTTAAAGGATTTTGTCGAAACCGGCAAGATAAAAGAAATTAAGGCTTATGCTCATCTTGTTACAGAGATGCTATCGGATAAGCAAATAGAGGCCCTAGATGGCTTTTTTAATGTAAGCCTTACGGTAAAGCCCCAGGATGGAAAAGAGGCCGAAATGCCCCCAGAAATCCCCCGTGTGGCCCAAGAAATAAAAGAGGATGGGGAAAAAGCAATAAAAAAGGTAAAAAAGGAGGTTTCTAATCAAGAAACCCGGTCCGTTCCTGTTGATCTAGAGGAAAACGACATTATTGGGGAAATGTTGGAAGAGCAGGATTAAATATGCCCGAGGATCTTTTCATGGATGAGGGGAGTAATCTTATCCCCTCAATTTTACAGAATCTCGTATTTGAAACTAATATTCTCACTAGATTACAAGCTATCGATACTTTATTATCGGCCCTCGATGAGAAAGACCTAGATATGAAAATAAAGATTAAAGAATTTAAGCAGAAATTAAAACAGGAATATCTACTGCCGGATAAAAATAAAGATGATCCCCGTAAAAATTTCATGCGGAGATTAAAACTTTATAGCAAAATCAACGAAAATGTCGAAACGGCCATCGAGTATCATTCCGAGGATTTTATAACACATCCCGAATATATATTCGATGCGGATTTCGAAAGAAAAATAACTGATTTAAATTTAAAGATCAATACATTAGTCGGGGAATTACTTAAAGAATATTCGAGAGGTGAGGAAATTGAGCTTTAAACAGCATCAATCAGAGCCAGAATTTGTCGAGGTCCCTGAAAAAATTGTCGAGTTTATCAATCGAAAAAAATCAACATTAATGATTTACAGGGAGAAAGATAAATGAAATATAAAGGAATGATTAGAGAAAAATGTAGCAAATGCCGGGAAAAAAAACCATGTTTTTCTTTTAAAGGGTCCGGCAAAAAGAAATTAGTTAAATTCTACTGTATGTCTTGTGCGAGGACCCCCCGGGCTAGATCTAAAGGGGGGAGGGCATAATGTCTAATATTGAAAAGATTAAAAACAAATTGATGGAGAGTTTTTTGCGGGATTTAACAAAGCCTGAAATAGATAAAATAGAACGGGCCGAGATAATTAAAGCTTTTATGCTTGAAAATCAATTAAACCAGGCCGATATATGCCGGATGTTTGGATTTAAAAAAGGGACCCTTTCCGGATGGTTAAAATGGGGGGAGCTTGGGAAGAGGACCTATAATAGATTAAAAAAAGAGGGATGCACAGAGACTGATATTACTGTAATGTTGAAACAGGAAAATACTACTAAAGAGGGCCGATTATTATTAATGATTAGAAATTTAAAGCGATATATTGATACTACAGGATTAAAGCCTGATCCGGAAATTTTAGAGGAGGTAAGGCTCCTGCGAAATACTTTAAATACTATGCTATATAAAAATGGAGATTAAAATGGATTCATATAAAGTAATACAATGTATGAAACCCGAGGAACAACATAAATTTAATATGCAAAATTTAAAGGATCTAGCTTATATTCAGGAGCAGATTGTAGCGGAGTTTTTAATATATGGCCCATAAAATTCAATTTACATCGGGATGCCCTAACAGTTGCAGTTATTGTTACGAGCCTAAAGAGATTAAAACTTTTAACCCTGAAATACCGGAAACAAAGGAGTTAATTCAAATATTAGACATGAATTTTCTAGCAAATCCCCAGGCTAAAGATATTTTAAAAAGGATCCCTAAAAGAAAATATGAGCTAGTTTGCGGTATTGATTACAGGAGATTGGATCAAGAAACTGCGGATTTATTGAAAAAAAAAGGGTTTATAAAGATAAGATGGGCCTGGGATTTTCAATTCGGCCAACAAAGGATCCATCAAAAAACCTGGAGGAAATTTATTAAAGCCGGTTATACCCCAAACAGCCTCTCTATATTTATTCTTGTAAATTGGAAAATACCTTATAGGGATTGCTGTAAAAAGCTAGATCTTATGAAAGTCTGGAATGTAAAAATAAATGATTGTTGCTGGGATGGAGGATATAAGATCGCAAAACCTATATATTGGTCCCCCGATCAAATTAAAAAATTTAGGCATAAATGCCGGAAACATAACCAAATGGTATTATTTAGGATAGATCCGGAATTCAAATGACTATATACAATAAAATATTAAGGATCCTGGAAAATAGACCTTATAAATATTTTAGTAGTTTTAGGATAGGCAAATCTTTAAAGATTGATAGCCGGGAAATATCTAAAGTAATAACTAAATTAATAAAAGAGAAAAAGGTAATGCATAAATTCATATTCAATCCAAGAAAAAACCTTTGTTTAAGATTGATTAAACATAAAGAAAGGGAAAACCATGACCATAAAATACAAAACAATGAAAAATAAAGAGCAGAAAACTTTAGGAGAAATTAAAAAAGATAAGATCGACTTTATCGTTTGTGATAAACATCTATTAATATGCATACGATTATGTCCTTATTGTAAAGAGGAAAATGCCCAGAAAAAGAAAAAAAGTATTCACTAGATTTTGTCATAGATGTGGAAAGTTACATAAAACCCAGCATAAGAGATCAAAAGTCTGCACGGACTGTTATCTTCCGCATCCTTTTATGCCTAATAGGGGGATTTTAAAAAATGATTATTGATATTATGGGGAAAAAATATGATTATAAAGCTTATAAAGATGATATGTATATGTATCTTATGAAATTACGGCTTATGAATAATAAAAGTTTCCGCAGGGTTTTTAAGATTGATTTAACTAATAAATTTATAAACTCGATGCGAAAAATTGTAGACCCTAATCATTTATTTGAAAATAACACAATATGGTCAATGTCCGGGGCCACCGGGTCCGGTAAATCTTTATGTGTAATGTCGCTTATTAAGGTTATTGAGCCGGATAGATTTAATTATAAACATTTTTGTTTCTTTGATGAGGAAATATTAACCCTAGCGAAAAAAATAGATAGAGATAGCTTTATAGTGCGGGATGAGGGAACAAATAAGGCAATTTTCGGGATTGGATCTAATAGGCAATCGGCCAACCTCCAGCTTGTTGCGGAGGCATCTAGAAAAAGAGGTTTATCTTTATGTTTTATTGAGCCGGAGGAAAAACCATCGGATATTGTAAAATGGTATATGGAAACCGTGGATATGGATATTAATAACCGGATAACCCGGATCGCTTTAAAAGAGCCTAGAAATATGGAATATATAGGGGCAGTATATGTTCCTGTATTGCCCGATAACGATAGGGATTGGGTTAATTATAATAAAGTAAAAGATAAATTTATTAAGGATATAAACGAGGGAAATTTAAGCGGGGCAAAAGTAGATGTGCGGAGCCTAGCTAAAGAAATATTTACAGAAATTGATACCTCTATCTATAAATCAAAAAAAGAAAGAAAAGCTTATGTTTTAACTAAATACCCTCATTTTACAAACTCGGAGATAGATCTAATATTAACTTATCTGGAAATATATTTAAGAGAGGGTTCTATTGATAAGGAAATCCCAGGGGACCCGGGTTATCAGGTAGTAAATAATGAAAAAAAATATAATAAAGAAATGGAGGAGATTGATAAAGAGTATAGTAGAGATGCTAAAGACCTATACTTAAAAAATGGCTAGAAAAAGCAAGACCGACACGAGGAATTTTGGATTAATAAGGGAAAAGGATGACAAACAATATCATGGTCCGGCCCGGTTTTATAAACGGAAAAGGGCCTGTATAATATGCCGTCAGTCTTTCGATTGTTATCACGGAAAAACTTTATATTGTAAAAAATGTCAGGAGAAAAAAAAGTATTAATATTAATAATATTGATAATATTATTTTTTTTGATATTTCAATTATATACAGGATTGTATATTAGATATGTATTAAAATATGATTATAATGATATTAGAAATAAATGTTTAAATCCGCAGAGTTATAGCTGTGAGGATTTATTTAAAATTAAAGATTATTGTAACTATAACCCATATTATAATAAATTAACCGAGTGTGATATTAAAAATGGATACGGAAATTAAAAAAAGGAATTTTGCTTTATTAATTATAATTTTGATTTTTGCTTTTTTGATAAGATGGGATACAATAATGACCCCCCGGGATTTCTGGATAGACGAGTCTTTTCAATATAAAATGGCCCAGAAAGATCTAAATTTTATACTCGATAGTCCCGATGTTCATCCTCCTTTATTTAATATATTTGGAAAAGTTTTATATGATTTAGGATTCCAGGATCCCCTAATTTTAAGATTTATAATGCTTTTTCTTTCCCTCGTATTAATAGCTGTGTTTTTCTTATACCTTAAAGAATTTTTCAATATAGAGGTCGCTTTTTATGGCTCTTTAATATTATCCTTTTGTTGGACTTATATATATTATGCCACCGAGTTTCGATCTTATACCCTCGTATTAATATTTACGGTTATTCAGCTTAAATATTTTAATAGATTACTTTACAACAAACCAGGAAAATCAATCTTTATGCTCGTTTTATTTACTTTATTAATGGTATATAGCCATTATATGGCCGGGCTTATTATAATAACCCAGGCAATATTCTTAAATATATATTGGGAAAAAATTAATATAAAGATCCAGGCCGAGTATCTCCATGCCTTTTTTTATATAATAATGTCTTGTATTCCTTTATTGATATATCTTTTAAGAACAATCCCGCAGGTCGGCTCTTTTTGGTTTAAAGATATAGACCTAAACAGTTTAATATCTACTTTTGGGTATATTTTAAGCCCCCCGGTTAAAAACAGCATATTATTCTTATTCTTTTACATATTAGTGTTTTATGGAGCTTATATCTTTTTATGGAAACATAATTTTAAATATAATCAATATGTATTATATTTATTTTTTCCACCGCTTATTATGTGGATAATATCGCAGTTTTTTCCTTTCTATCATCACAGATATTTTTTATTCGGTGGTCTATCCTTTTTCATTTTATTGGGTTATACTTTAGATAAGATAGATCTTAAAAAGAAAGACCTGGGCCTATTTTTAGCTAGTTTATGGATGATTGTATTAGTTTTTACTTATCCTGGATTTAAAGAGTCCTTTAATACGGAGTTAATAGATTCGGCTTATAATATAAGTGGGGATGTAAAAGATTATGATTATTTTATTCACACATCCTCTTTTTCTTATTTGCCTTATGAGGTTATGTATCCGGAAAAAATCCATATTTTATTAACAAATTTAACCCGCAGGGAGTTATTTACAGCGGGGGGATCAGTTATAGATCCCATATATATTTATCATTGGGATTATGATTTTTTATTAGAAAATAAGTCTTTAATAGGGGTTTCTGATCGGCCCCTTTTTGAAAATATAATATATAGCGAGGGGGGTTTATATGTTACGAAAAGGAATTAAAACTTTTAAAAAAAATAAACAATTTATTAACAGTTATATAATAATATTTTTTACTACTTTATCGGTGGTATTTTTTTATTCCGCTTTCCATAACCTAGATTTATTAAGTAATTATTCATTAATATTTAATGATGTAAATAAAAAATCTTTCATTGAGGGCAATTTATCGGGCTATTATGATCTGCGGGAAATCCAGGACTGTAATGGTTATTTTCAATGCCCTGATTATAAGACTATCTATATAGGGTCCGTGAATTTATTATTCTTATCTTATAATATTTTATTTGGTTTATTAATATCTATTGGATTATTTCATCTCCGGGGGTTATATAAAAGGAATAAGAAAAAATGAAACAGAGATATATGCCCCCGACTAAATGCATCTCGGTAATTATACCGTGTTACAACGAGGAAAAGGTAATAAGGGATAATTATTATTTGATAAGTAATTTCCTCGATAAATATCGATTTAGTTATGAAATAATCTATATAAATGACGGATCAACAGATAAAACCCTAGAGAAATTAAGATCCATCGATAAAAATTTTAACGGGGTAAATATAATAAGTTATAAAAAAAATGTTGGTAAAGGTTATGCAGTATTCAGAGGATTATGCGAGTCAAATTTTAAAACTAAATTGATCCTGGATGCCGATTTATCGGTATCAATTACGGAGCTATTTAAATTAAATTGGAATTGGGTTATAAATCAGCCGGTAATTAAAGGGCAAAGGGTCCAGGTAATAAGACAGCCTTTTTACAGGATCCTTTTAGGTAAAGCATGGAAATTGATAACTTATTATTATACAGGGTTATATATGGATACACAATGCCCTTTTATGATCTTAAACCTAGATGATGCTTTTTATTGGTGTCTGGGGGTAAAAGGTTTCGCTTTTGATGTAGAAATCCTGGCCAAAGCTAAAAAAGAGGGCCATCATATTAATATGGTTACTGTAGAATATCTAAATAATGAGGACTCCTCTGTTTCTTTTGGAAAAATGATAAAGATGTTTTTAGATTTAAGAAATATAAAGAAAAAGATATGATCTTTTTTAAGTTTTCTATGGGGCAGATTACATTTTGAATCTGCCCCTCTCCGTTGGGTTCAAATCAGGCTATTCAAAACCTTTTTTTAACCCAAGCATAAAGCATAACAACAACAATAACAGTTATCAGGGTCCCAACCGTGATTAGGCCCTTGACAAGTGTATTAATTGTGGCTTCTGCGATATCGGATTCTTCGTAAGACGAATTGTATGCCATTTATTTCACCCAATCAGACTCTTTTCTTTAGGTAGCCCCAAACGAAAAGCAAAACGATTATGGTGGTGAAAATTCCGACAGTTACAATTATCTTAACAATTATGTCAATAATTGATGAAGATAGGTCTCCCTCGGTGTAATCCGGAGTGTAAGCCATAAATACCACCCTATTAATTAATTTTAATCTGCACAGCTAAAAAACCTGCATGATTTTAGTAAATGATAGCGGGATATTTAAACTTTATATTATACAAAGAAAATCTTTTTATATTATAATGATATAACTTTTTAATAATGGGCAATATACCAATTTTAATTAATCTTGATAAAAAAACTTTTAAAGAGTTACATGATATTATGGGCATGAAATTAGAGGTTAATGATATAACTGTCCATCGGATATTCGAGGGAAAATCAAAACAACAATTTTATAGGGAGATTATCCGGGCCGGGATGACCTCGAAACTTCTAGAATTTGAGAAAAGAAAAAAAGAATTAGAGAATGAAAATAAAAACGATTATAGAGGATAGGCTCCCCAAAAAAAAAATTAAACAACCTAAAAATAAGGTAATAGTAGCTTTATTGATGCTATGCGAGACGGTTATCAATCAGGTCACTCCGTTTGTTTTGGGGGTATATTTCGGTATTACAGGAAACACATATTTATTCGCTTTATTTGTATTTTTCTTATTTATTCAGCTAAAGATCGAGGTTAATAATAAGAATGAAATTAAAATTAAAATATTGAGGGGGATATAATGTTCGATTTTGATAAGATCACACGGGATATTTTCGATAAAATAAGCTTAAAGTTTGGAATAGAGGACCCAAATAACTCGCATATATATACTAATAGGTTTAAAAAAGTATATTTCTGGTTTGGAAACACGGGGATCCCGGGATTTTTAAATATAGTTTCAATAATATTATTATTTTACATTTTCTTTAGGATATATGATAGATCCGGCTTTGAAAAAACCTTAATAATCCTGCTTTTAATAATTATAATTACCTTACGGGGCATCAAGAAATAGAAATATTTAAATAAATAAAGGGTATAATAAAAAAATAATTAAAAAAATAGGGTTAATCAATGGCTAAAAAACATCGGGTTTTATGGATTATAATGCTATTTCTATTAATAAACTTTGTTAATGGTGAGTTAATATCCGTGGACCCGTGTGCGGGTAATACCGTGATAACCCAGGATGTAGATCATATATATATGGAGTCCGGTTGTTATTATGTAGAATTTCCTAAGACTTACGGTAATGAAATAATCGCTTATGATAAATATAATGACGATTATTTTGATCTAAAAGCTCTCCAATTATATGATAGGAAAACATCAAATCCTATTGATCATAAGACTATTTCTTTCCAGGACAAACCCATGATAGCATCTTACTCGGGGGATACTGTTTATTATACAATGAATGATGGGGTTAATGATATAACTTTAACTTATACAGCATCGTATAAATCCTTTAAACAGGGAATAATGATTAATGACTGGACTAGCAATTGGGTCGAGGGGGACCTGGTATTAAGAACAAAATATCATAAAGATAATATAAAATCTCATTTCGAAAACCAACCTGCTGTAGTAGATGGGATAGAGCAGGAGCTTATAATTGAAACTGTAACCGAGCAGGAGTCTACTTTTTATGAACAGCTATTATTTAGGGGGGCCTCTTTCAATGTTTTAATACAGGACCCGCTTTATACTGTTGATTATAGCCCAAATCCGGCCCTCCATCTTATAGATGGGTTTTATATTGATCCTGACACATCTTATGTTACAGTAACAGATATTACCACGGGAATTTCAGATAATTCTACTGCTACAAAATATTTAATAAGCGATACTAATTTAACCCATGATTACGATGCGGTATTAATGTATAAATTTGAGGAAACTAGCGGAAACACGGTCCGGGATTATGCCTTAATAGATCAACAAGATATGGATTTATACGGGACACCAAATTTAAATGTGGTTGGGGCTTTAGGATCAGCGATAGATTTTGATGGGGTATCGGATTATGGTATAAGAAATGTAAATGCCTCGATTCCCGCTAATTATAGTTTTATGGGCTGTATAGCTTTATATGATGTTGGGGTTGGGTCGGGTGAGTTTATTGTAGATAATAAAGGGGGAGGGACTGCCCAGGGTTTTGAATTTGCTTTAACCCCTAGCGATACTGTTACTTTTTTCGTTAGACGGGGGTCCACCCAGGATACCTTAATATCTACAACAACAATCGATGACTCGGCTTGGCACACAATTTGCGGGTTATCCCATTCAAATGGCTCCTTAAAGTTATGGATCGATGGGGTTTTAGAGGATACCGGCTCGGGTGTTACAGGATCTTTAATATCAACAATCCCCATGCATATTGGGGAAAGCCACACGGGTGGATCTAGATATAGTCAAGAAATGGATGAGTTCTGTGCCTGGGTAAATCCAGGATGGGATAATAATGATGTTTTGAATATTCTTAATGATTATGAGTCTAATTATTGTGGGTATCCAGAGGCTTATGCAATATCCGGGAGATGGAGCGAGACTTACGATCCGGGTTATGATTGGTATTTAACGATTAATAAACAAACACCCGGGACCCAGCTTATGACAATATATCCTTATAACGGGACAGAGGACATAGACTGGTCTTATTCTATATCAGATTATCTTGTCGGTATTGGGGATTTTTCAATCGATATAAGCTCTTTGTTGGATTATCAATTAAACAATTTATCTTTAAATCACACCCGGGTCCGGATAATTACAAGCTCAAATGTTGAAGTATCTGAAATGTTTTTAAGGAAGGAGGTAAATGATACAAGCCCCCCTATAATTACAGATTGTCAATTAAACGATACTTATCTAGTAAATGATGAAACTGTAAGGCTCCAATGTAATATTACAGATAATATTGATGTCGATGAGGTAAATGGGACTGTTTCCGGGGTTAAATATATATTTAATAAGAATTATAATATTTATTATCGGGATTTTAGCTGTGGGGCCTCTTTAAACGGCTCTAATGCCTGGACCCAGGTCGAGGCCGTGGATGTATCCGGAAATTATAATTATAGCAATCTAAATTTAAGTTTTTATTGTAATTATACCCTGCCCTGTAGCGAGGATTGGTTACAGGATCCCGTCTCCTGCTTGATAAATGATAGTTATTTAATATCTTATACTGATCAGAATGCCTGTGGGACTTTTGATAATCTCCCAGGGGATAACGGGACTTATGGCTTATGTAACTATTGCTCCGAGGACCTGGAAAAAGTATATACTAGCGAATGCTATTTAAACGGGACTGTGGGAATAATAAATTTTACATGGCAAGATAATAATTATTTATCATGTTGTGTTATAACTAACCAATATTCCGATTGCTCGATTTTATTAAGCCCCTATAACCAGTCTGGGGTTGAAAATTGTTTATATGCTACAGAGGATTTTTTACTAGAAATCGATAGCGAGATTTATTTCGGGTTTGGATTAGGGGGGCTACATAGCGATAAAGCTTATGGAAAAATCTGGCTAAATGATACAAATAACAGTTATAAATGTATTTCTTATGTAAAAACCCAGTCCGGGGATGTAATACAAACTAATCCTGTTTATACTAAAAGAGTAACAGGCCTTACACAGATATTTGGGAAAGAATATGAGGACCGGGAATTTTTCACTACACAGAACGGAATAGCCAATGTATATTGGACTAATGATAACCTCGTGATTGATGAGAGATTATATTTATTTGGGGTGGAATGTAGCGGAAATGGTCAGCGGTTGGTATCGGAGCAATTATCAACGGTGGGTTATGATCCGGTAAATGCCCCCATTACACGGTGGTTTTGGTTAAAAGATAATATAACCCCAATAGTCCTGGGCCTATTACTATTATTCATTATAATAATCCTTATGGGGGTATATTTGAGGCAAATACGATGATAAGAAACAAATTTATTATAACATTGATGGCCATAATATTAATTATACCTTTCTCTCAAGCGGTGGTAAGGTATTCTCTAGAGGAAAATCAATGGGGCCAACCTTATGTTGGATACGATGCTAGTCCTAATGATATACTAGTATATGCTTCGACATCAAATCACACCGTATATATACCTTTTACAATGCCCAAGACGGGGTATATATCTCAAATAAAATGGCTTACGGGATCCCTAGATAATCCTGGAACGGATACTTTTATCGGGGCTGTCGACCATGTTGCCTTATATAAGCCTCAATTATCTAGCCTGGCCGATTATTATCTAGAAACAACCTCATCCAATCCCCAACCGGCCCAGGTCGTCATCAATTTCACCCCCTTCCTCGGCCTGGGGGCAGTTAGTTATCCAAAAGAGGATAATTTATATATTATAATATCGGGGTCAGCAAATTCTAATTTAATGTATGCCCAGGCCAATACTTTTATACTAGATAAGCTAGAAAACGAGCTGGATTATGCCCTTTCCCCGATCTTGCCGATGTTTTATGATACAAATAGACTTATAGACAAAACATTCTCAACCGGTGACAGGGTTTCATGCTCTTATTCTAGTTATTGGAACGGGACCGATTGGATTGATTACAGGAGTCCGGATACAGACGGGATATGTTATGTTCCATTTGTTGAGGTTTGTATAAGGCAAAGTCCAACGGGTGAGGACTTTTGTTATTCTTTATCGACCCGGGCCGATACATCTTGCCTCGAGGTTCCAACCGGGGGTTTTGGATCTGCTAATCATATAGGTAATTATTTTAAATATACAGAGGATAATAGCTCTGTTAATGCTTTTTATCCCGCAATATCCGTGGGCAGTAACTTTGATCGTAATAGCTCGGCCATATTATTAAGATTTTATGAGCTTGATGATACCTTAAATGTAACCTCTGTTTTATACGAAAAACGGTATAATTTATCGGACTCGGCATATTCTTACATGGATGGTTACAGTAGCAAAAGCAATATAACTTTTTTAGAAATGCCTATATATAGCCCTTTTAATATAAATCACGATCAATATTATGCTTATACTATTAAAGCAATCCAGGGCTTTTCCTGTTGCACGGATTGTCTCCATGCTCAATATATTTATGATACATTCGGTGTTGCGGAAGACCGTGGGGGTTGGATGGGAACCGAGGTCGGGGGTTTCTTTAATAGGACCGAGGTAGACGATCAATATCATGTTATTCAGGATTATTTTGATTTCTCCTGGTATTTAAATTTATCATCCCCAGTCTATATCAATGAGACGACAAATGTTACAGTAAATCAATCCGAATGTAACGACACAATAGACAATGACGGGGATGGTTTCATAGATTATCCGGCTGATCCATCCTGCGATAATGCCTCGGATGATAGCGAGGCCCCTATTGATACAGCGGAATGTAATGATGGCTCGGATAATGATGGGGATGGATATATAGATTATCCGCAGGATCCTTCCTGTAACGGGACTTATGATAATACAGAGGCCCCCGCTGACGATCCTCAATGCGATGATACTTTAGATAATGACGGGGATGGTTTCACAGATTTCCCGGATGATCCTAGCTGTTCCTCGTTTTCGGATATAACCGAGTCTCCTTTTGATAATCCTCAATGTAATGACGGAATAGATAACGATCTAGATGGTTTTATAGATTATCCGGATGATCCTAGCTGTTCTGGGGTTTCAGATACTACAGAGGACCCTGCAGATAATACAACCCAGGAGGAGGATGATTGCCTAGATTCTTTAAACTGCTTAATATACGACTCGATACCTTATAGCGATAGTCCTTTCCTGCATGGATGGTATGGGGGCCTGGAGTCCGATTCCGGCATTACAACATTCCTGGGGGGCTATTCTTTTGATCTAGATACTGTGGATGATAGCGATATTTACGAGAATGTTGAGGTTTATTATAATATAGTAAATCAAAATAATTATAACGAGCTATATGGTCAGTTTATATTTGCGGTATTTGATGAGTCCGGGCTTTCAGGATTTATAGATGAGCCTTTATATTTTGGATTTTACGATCTAGATGATAATCCTTTAATAACCGCTGTTATAAATTTCACGGCCCCGTCATCCCCCACGGATCTAGAGGGGGACCTATATGTTAATAATGGGGGATCCTGGGAGTATGTTTCCACGGTATATCTAGATGATAGCGATAATGGTTATATTAAGATAGAATTTGATATTAACCAACAGACAAAAGAGTTCGAGGTTACTTATACAGATTTTTATGGGACCTTTGTAGATTATACTATATATGATTTTGAAAATTTTGGATCTATATATAAGGCTTTTATTAACAATTATATGCGATCTGATACATCTCAAACTTTATTAAATTTAGTAGAGTTACGGGGGACTGATCAGGTCGATCTTGAAACTTTCTGCACGGATGCCGAGACTCCTTATCATCTAGTAGAAAACTTTAATGGATACATGAGCCAATGTTCGTGGAATATAGACCCCGATCTATTCTTTTACGGGGTTTTAAGTATCCCAAACGAGCTTAATACATTTTATGCTTATAAGCTATTTGATGATGAAAGCGATGATGCTATTTATTATGATAGGGTCCGCTATGCTACAGTAACCTTTGATTATACTTTTTATGATGATAGCGAGTCCGGGACAAATATGAATTTATATTTATACGATCTAGCTTTCACTAATTCCTTTGCCAGGATTTCTTTTAAAACTAACGGATCTATTGATGTAATAGAGTCGGGGGATACCCGGACCATATATAACTCAATGGTTCCAAATGTTTCAAAATCAGTTTTAATTGTTGTCGATCTTATAGCGGACAATTACGATTTTTATTATGATGGGTCCCTGGTTGAGAGGGATATAGGCTTTTATAACGAGTTTTTAAACCTCGAATATTTCAATGGGTTATATATTCAATCCGGAAACTCAAATTATAAAATAGATAATCTCGAGGTATATGAAAGCGAAAGCGATGGGGACCCTAGCAGTAATATTGATGTTCCTGTAAATATTCCTGACGAGGATTATTCAATGTGCGGGTTATTTAGCGAGATAGATCAAAACTGTAACCAGGCCTCCGATTGTCAATTTGGGGAATGCCTCCCCAACGGTAAATGTGCTAAATTTGATTTTACATGGTGTGATGAAAATGGCCACACCCGGGGCAATATGTGTGTTTTATCAGGGGTTACATCTTGTGTTTTAACCTCGGCAGGGGACATAGTCCTCGATAACTTTTTCCTTTTCCTTATAGCTTTAATAATTATAATGGGGCTTGTTTATCTAGCAATAATGATGAGAAACTAAAAAAGGTCGATAAAAATTGGGAATACCAATAATTTCAGAGGTTTGGGATGGAATAAGATGGTTAATAGATCAATTTATAGATAAAGCTCCGAGACCCCTTAAAATATTGTTATTCTTATTTTTTCTGATTGCTTTCGGTAATGTTATAATATGGCTTTTTCATCTTGGTGGGGTCCATTGTAATACCGATAAAGAGGTAATAAAGACCGATACTATTGATATAGTTACAAATGTAAAAGTTTTATATTCATCCTCTGTTTCAACCCTGACCGGTGAGGTTGTATCGGTTGAGGAGGCTCATCCCTGGACAAAATTTATTTATCTTGGATCGGCCCTGGAATCCTGCTCGTATTACATGAAAAATGTTTCCGGGGAGTTTCAATTTTGTCAAGATTTTAACTCAACCGGATGCGAGTATTATTACAGGGATGCGGACTGTCATAATTGCACGGAGATTGATGTCGGGTGGGTATATAATAGCGATCTTTTATTAAATTGGGTATATGTCGGGACTGTATGCGATGACGGGGCCAGGTATAAAAGCAAGTCCTGGTTCGGGAGAAATATAGCCTGTGAGCCGTTATGCGATATTCCCGAGCATTATGCTTGGAATAATCAGGAGGGTTATTTTGAATGTGCGGACCCCGATTATTGCGGTGTAAATGCTACAAAAGAGCCGGATTATGAGATAGATTTTTTATTAAAAGAGGCCGGGGGCCGGTTACTATATGAAACCCCAAACGAGAATGATTACAGGAGATTTATCCAGATTAAATGCTCGGACAATTATAACCCGCAATTAACTTTATACGGGATCCCGGTATTTGATTATAAAATATGGTTGATTATAATAGTAATTGCTACAATGTTCTTATTTTTAAGAAACATTAAAAGACATTAATTAAAATTAACTTTAAGAAAGAGAGAGGTAATTAAAGAATGAGGCAAATAATATTAATAAGCATTATATCTCTATTGATTTTAAGCCTAGTTTCCGGGCAAACGGCCCCTGATCCAAATCAGGTCGCTACTTTAAATAAGATTAATCAGGAGCATAGTAATACCCGAAAGTTTTTCTCTGATGAGCTTACTCGACAACGGCAAGAGTTTTTTAAAATGATGGATGATCGTTTTATTTATTATGAGGATACTTATCGGGATATTATGGCTACAACGACCTGGAAATTAACTTTATTATGGGCAGGAGTCGTTTTATTTATAACATCTTTTAACAATATCCTCCGTAACATATTAGAAAAAAAGCGGTTTAAAAAGCTAAAAGAAAGCCTTAAAGGGGAAATCCTGCGGGATATGATGATAAATAACCCCGATCAGATGCAAAGAAAGGTCGAAAAGCCTATATTTGATAATAAAAAGGGTTATAATGTTGAAACTGACGAGCTATATGATGCAAATAAAGTATTAAATACGGTCCCTAGCCCCCCAAAGAAAACATGGAGGGAAAAAAAGATGGAAAAGAAACTTAATAAAAAACTTTCAAAAAACAAGAAAGCTATGAGGTTTTTATTAGAGGAACAGCGGAGGATCCTGGAAAAATCAGGAGCTACTTCTCCACAGCCGATAACCCCCCCAAGTTCTCCGCTTGTTTCCTCCTCTCCGGCCCCGCAAAATAACCCTGAAAAGGATGAAAAAGCCGAGATACATTACTCGCAGACTTTTGAGGTGACTTATTAATGGCCGAGGATAGGGGGGGGAAATGGAGCAAAATAATTTTTATTATTTTAGGAGTCCTTTTAGTAATCATAGTATTAATTACATTGATCGTGGGATTAAGAGGTTTAAAACAATTTTTCACATGGCTTATAGGTATAATCCTGGTCCTCGGGATATTATTCGGCCTGGCCTATGTATTCTGGCTCTTATTTATCCAGAAATCTTATCGAGATATTCCTGCGACTTATCGTAAAAAGTTAATGCAAACGGCCAAGATGATGAAAAACGAGATGCTTGGTGACTTATATTTATCAGGGGATGATAAACATAACCGGATCAAGCTCGGTAAATTTCGTTATTTAAGAATTACCCTGCCCCGGCAATTAAAGAAAACCCAGAAAGTTATAGCGACAAAAGAAAACCCGATGCCTATTGAAAAAGAGGAAACAATAGAAACAACAAAACCCGTTAAAGTCGATTGTTTTCTTATAATAAAAAAAGGTATATACGAAACTTTATTCGGTAATCCTATATTCGTATTAGTCAAGCCAACGGATCATAATTACAGCAGTATTTTCAACGATGTGACCATCAATGGCTTTAATCTCGTTCCCATCGATTCGCAATTTTATACAATAGATAAACGGAATCTCGATATCGATATAATTCGTGGGATGTCTACAAATTATATCAGGGAGGTTGTTTATGAAATCTTTAGGGACCTGGACAAGCTAGTAAAACAGGCTATGAATCTGGATCAACAATTCCAAAAGGAGAAAGCTAAAAACCTAGAGTTTGAGATTCCCCCGTCTTTAGGTAGAAAGGAATAACAAAATGGAAATAAATACCCCGGTCCGTGCCGAGATTGAAAAACAATTACATGAAAAGCTAGAATTAACAAAAGGCATATATCTTGGTGATGTAGATGATATGATGAAAACCGTGGAAAAACAGATGCCGGTTATCGATACGGATCAGATTTATCTATGGGAGCTACAGAAACAGGGCCGGGTATATCTAATTTTCATGATTGTAGCCATTTTAATATTAATTTTGGGGTATTTAATATGAGCAGTTTCAATTATAAAGATGTTAAAAATTTCATTCCGGAGAACGAGGTAAATAATACAGTATTTCAATGTAATATATGCGGTAAAACTATGACTGTTAAATATAAGAAAACCGAGGTCGGTGGTTGGTTTTCTTTACAATGTAAATGTCTGACGGCCATATATTATGCTTCTGGATACTTTAATGTTATCCCGAAAACAGTATATTTAAAAAATAAAGAGAAAGAGGAGGATCTTGATAAAAATGCCTTATAAAGAATGCGGATTTAAAGATAAAGCGGAGGTTTGTAAATTTCGTGAGGAGGATTGTAACCCCGAGGAATGCGATTTTTATAATTTACCTTATGATAAGAATGCAATAGAGGAAAGGATAGAGATAGAACGGGAGGATATTAGGGAGATTCATTCAATGCTTAAATCTATGAAAAAACGGGGGGATCATAAGAAAAATAAAGAGGAATATCGCAAACTTAAAAAGATTGAAAGCGATAAAGCCACCGGGATTGTAAAGCTTGAAAAAGCCCAGGCAAAAATAGAGGGGAGACGGTCTATATTTGAGGATCCTCGTTTAAAGCGGTTAATGAAAAAGATAGAGAAAAAAAATGCGAAAAGACAGGAGAAAAGGGAGGATTAAAGTATTATATAGATGTTTTCAATGTAACCACGAGTTTAAATCTGATGGTCGCAATAATCATGTAATACTATGTCCGAAATGCGGGTGTAAAGATCTATGGGGGAAGCCTTATAATGAGCCTAATTAGACCGACTCCTGTAGAGGGATGGTATTATAGTTTGTTTAATTTAGATCCAACCCGGCCCGATTATTACATTGCTGTTGTAGATCTAGCCCGGGCAATATTTATAAAGTTACATTATTATGATAAGATTACGGAAATGGAGGGGGTTATAAAGAAATATATAGAAACCCCTTTACAGCGGGACTTTATTTCTATTGTAAATGCTTATGATAATCCCCGGATAGCTTATTTAAAACGGGCTTATGTGCGGATAGGTGACTCGGTTGATTACCAGGAGGTTACTAAATACGAGATTAAGAAAAGGCTCGAGATTGTAAAGCAATGGGTATATGATGAGATTTCACGGGTATCGGATGATATAAGATTCACCCGTTTGCCTCAAATGAATATGTAAAAATAGAAATATTTATATATTAATGGGTTATAATCCATCACAGGCTAAATATGAAAGATCGGGTTATAAACCGGAATATAGAATTTAATAAATTATTTTCTTTTAAATCCCATTTAAAGTTTCTCTCAATTTTAATGATTTTCCTGCTTTTCTCGGTTTCTGTTGTTAGGGGGAGGAAATTTCAATGAAAAAAAACATGGTGGTGGATATTTATGAATAAAAAAATATTGATAATAATTAGTATGATGTTATTAACAGCGGGATATGTAAATGCTGATTTTTACACAAACGAGAATTTTTCCATCGATACTGTAGATCGTAGTCAATGGGTTTTATATAATCAATCGGGGAGCCAGGGCTTTTATTGGGCCGAGGATGGGGTTTATTGTGACCCTGCAATAGGTGGAAATTATGGATATTTATGGCTTAATGATACCGAGGCCGATTTTAGATGGGGTAATGATTTTACTATAAATTATGAAATATGCTGTCCATCGGGTAAAGACTGTGATTATGCATCCCGAGGTTTCACTTTTACTAAAGAAATTAATACCACCGCTAATGTATTCTCCTCTTATTTAAATGATAATAGAAAATCACAATTTAATGCGGGGAGGAACGATTGGGCTATTTCTTATGAAAATTGGGATGGGGGGTCTTTTATAAAATCAAATGAAACAGCCCCCTCTGGATTAGGGACTAGTATCCCGGTTTGCGGGGTTGGAAATGTAAATGTAACTATGACCTCTACATCCCAGCCGGATGGGACCTTTTATGTTACTGTAAGAAATAATAATAATCCATCAAACTTTAAAACCGGATATACTCAAAGGGTATTTAATGAAACCGAGAGGGGATATAGATGGCTATCTTTAAACTGTTATACGGGTGGGGGCAATAATCATGCGAAACTGATAGATAATATAGAGATTACAATAACAGAGTCAGGTCTTATTAATCCAGATCCTGTTGTAACTATTTTAAGCCCGGCAAATAATACTATAACAGCGGATACATTGATAGATGTATCTTTTACAGTAACTGATGAGCAGGATAGTAATATGATCTGCGATTTAAATAAGGATGGTGGATTTTATGCTAGAAATAGCTCGGTATTAAATAATACAGTTACAGTTTTAAGTTTCAATGCATCGGTTGGGGATAATACTTTTAATATAAATTGCACGGAGGATGTTACTAATGAAACCGGGTCCTCTGGAAACTATAATTTATGGTCGGACCCTAACGATCCGATGATAAATAGCCCTTCCCCTTTACCTTTTAATACGACCTCTTTTACCGGTTACACAATGAATATATATGGTAATGTGACCAATGAGGAGCTTGATTATATCTTAATAGAGTTAGATTATCCAAACGGGTCTTTATATTATCAAAATACCACGACATCTTTTGGGGATCCCACCATATTTAGTTATAATTGGGTATTTGATACTACTTTAATGCCTAACGGGGATTATGAAATGTATATATACGGCAATGATACGGCCTCAAATGAAAACGAGCTATATATTACATTTGCTATAAATAACTGTGTCCCCGACTGGCAATGTGGGGGTTATAATGCCTGTAATAGCTCGGATCTAGCCTCCTGTAAAAATGCCACGGATCTAAATACCTGCGGTCTAGCTTACGGGGGGGATTTAAGCGAGTTTTCTGATCAGGCCTGTAATTACTGCACGGCTGAAAATACTTTAATTTCCCAGACGGATTGTAACTCTGTAACAGATACCCTGGTGGCTTATTATAGCCTCGATAATTTTGGGGCCTGTTGTAATGTTACAAATATCGTGGCCGATTGTCCTTATGGCCTCGGAAACGATGAGGGAAATGTAACAGAATCCTGCTCGGTTTTTGATTATGCCGAGGGTGACCTAGCCCCATCAATAACCGATACAATAGTTAAATTTATCCTATCTTTTGGGGCATTTATTACAGTAATAGTTTTAATAATAGGTTTAACATGGGGGTTCAAAAAACTAAAATAAAATGGGCCTAGAAAATCATATAAGTTTTGATGGATCAAAGTTCTGGCTAGATGACGAGATCGTTGGTGAGGTCCAGGATAAAGATAAATTCCGGGATAATTATGATAAAAGTTTTATAGACCGGAAAAAAACCCTTATATTAGGGAAAATCCGGGGTGGGGAGGTATAAAATGGCTTGGAAAAATGAAAGCCGGAGGCATAGCCTAGCCCGTAAGGGTATAAAAACCGCAAATAAGCTCCCTAGTAATATACCTAGAGGAGGGGATCAATTCGGCATAATGATGGCCGATTATACGGATGTGGATGGAAAACCAATAAAAAATGCTGGGGAAATACAGAAAAGAAATTTATTTTTAACAGATTTAAAGGCCGAGATTGAGGATAAAATCCTTTATCTAGCCATTGATGATTACGATGCCGGTAAGATACTAAATTTATATGATGAAACCGAGCATTTAATCCAAAAACGGATGGATGAAAAAGCGACAAAAAACGAGGTCCAGGCAAATCTCACCAAGATTGGTGGATTATTGAATGCTTATGCGGATTCGCTAGAGGATGAGGATTCGATAAAAGATATTACTAAAACTTTTCGTGGATTGAAAAGACAGGCAGGTGATCTATAATGGCTAAAAGAAAAAAAGGCTTAATGAAAGAAATCGAGAAAGGTTATGGCCGTGATAATAAAGGATGGCTAACTTTCAATGGGAAAACATTATTTAATCTTTCAAAAAAAAAAGAGGAGATAAATAAAAATGGCATGGCATAAAGAAAGCCGGAGGCATAGCCTAGCTAGTAAAGGGATTAAAACAGCCAATAAGATGCCTAATAGTCTTAAATTAATGAAAAAAGAGGATACGGACCGCAAAAGTTTAACAGTTATGGAACGGGATATTTATAATAGGTCCAGGGCTTTGGGTTATGATCATGAAACGGCTATGATGGAAGTTAATGATTATCGGGTGGAAAGAAAAGAAATCGCTGACGAGTTTGTAGAGGATGCAATAAAAGAAAAGAGGGAATTTAAAGGCTTGTCAAAAGGAGAGAAAAAAATATATAATCAAGCCCGGGCAGGAGGGGACAGCCATCAAGATGCTATGGATGAAATAGAGAATGTAAAGATGAGGGCCTATGAGGAGGTCCAGGAAATTACCCTCTGGGAAACTGATGATGAATTAAAAGAGCAAAGCGGTGGGGATAATTGGTTCGTAACTTATGCCCAGGGATCTAAAATTAATACTTTCAAAAGAAAGAAAGATGCAGAGAAATTTCAAAAAGCAAGAATAAAAGAGGTTAATAAATCTTACGGATTATGAAAGAAAGGCAGGTGATCAATGATGGTTCAAAGGATAGGTAAAGGAAAAGGAAAGGGGCGGGGGTTTAAAAATATAATCCCGCAGGATCCGAAAACACATTCGGACTCCGCAAAAGGTTTAAAACAACCACAGAAAAGGCCGAATATCTTACCATCCTCTGCGGATATGCCTGTCCAGGAGATAGAGTTCGATCCATCGGTTGAGGATAAGAAATCGGGTTTTTTTTCAAAAGCAGGGGCCAGGGGCCTGGCCGGGATTAAGAAAAGTCGGGAGTTTGCATCCTCAAAGATACAAAAGCTAAAAAAAGAAAGAGAGGAAAGAAAAATAAAAGAGCTTGAGGATATTAAACATCCTCTTACTATGAAACTAGAAAAACAAACTCTCCGTGTTGATAGCCTTAAAACCCAGATTGCGGAAACAAAGGACACGGCCCGGGAGGAAAAGCTATTTAATGAGCTTGAAAAAGAGCAGAATCAATTAAGGAAAATCCAGGAGGATATTACAAGCTTAAATGTCCAGGATCTATCTGATAGGGAGCTTAAAACTTTAGCAATCCGTTGGAAGGATACATCTATATTTGGGTCTAATAATCCATATAAAGAGGAATTAAAGCGGAGAATCAAAGCGGAGAAAACAATAGAGAAAGAGCTACAGGAGGAACGGGCAAAGAAACCGGAGGATAGTATATTCAGTTTATGATCAGGGGGGATAAAAAATGAAAGGCAAAGGATGGAGAGGGGAAAGCCGGAGGCATAGCCTAGCTAGTAAAGGAATCAAGACGGCCAATAAGCTCCCTAAAGATACATGGAGAATTATGAATAAACTTTCTGATCAGGGTAAAGAGGTCAATGTTGAAAATATAAGGGCCGAGTCTATGAAAGAGAGCTTATTTCTTGAAAAGCAATTTAAAGATTTAAGATTAATTGCTAAAGAGGAAACGACCTCGGATCTACAGGGAACCGTAATGGTAAGGACCGGAAGGGTATTAAAACATTTCAATATTGAGGATAATATATATAATAGAAATTTTGTCGATGAGGTCTTATTAAGATATAGTTATGGTCGGTTTTCTAAAAAAGATGCAATACAAGAATTAAAATCTTTCAAAAAATCCGGAGGAAATACCTGGAATTAGTAAAAAATGGCCTGGAGAAATGAAAGCCGGAGGCATAGCTTGGCCAGAAAAGGCATAAAAACCGCAAATAAGCTCCCTAAAAACATGGCTATGGGTTTAAAGGGCCGGGCCAAATATCAACAGGAGGCCGAGAAACAGGGCCTTACGGGGGCAGATCTTATAAACTATGTGGAGGCCCGGGCCGATGGGAAAAATTCTGATATGGCTTTATTAGAGGTCCGGGAAAATAACCAGGATCCCTATAATTTTCAAGATAATAACCAAGAGTTAATTATACATTCTAGTTGGAACGATAGATCGCTAAATTTTCGTTTTACAATGGAGGGGGCTGGGGACATATTCCGGGAATTAACAAAGAGGGACCCTGATCCTGCCTATATATATGAGAAAACCCAGCGGATAGAAAAGTATTTCAAAAACAAAAGGGATCGGCAAAGCTATGCAATGGCTTATATTAAAGATAAAGATAAGATAGATAAAATGCTAGATCTATGGAAAAAACAACCTTATAAAACCGAGCTACAAAAGAAAGCAATAGACCTTAATATAGCAATGTTAAAAGGTGATAATAAAAAGGCCGGTGATCTACTTAATTCTATTGATAAATCGGTATAAAGTTAATATACAAATATGTATATTTATACCAAAAAGTATATAAACTAGTATCTATTTTCTAGTATAAAATGAGATCACAAAAAGAAATAATTTTAATGGAAAAATGGGATAAGGATTATCCGGAATTTGCCCCTGATAAGCGGGGGATTAGAAAAGCAGTAATAAGATGCCCGGATTGTTTAAAACCTTTACCAAAAGATAGACAAAAGATGAAGGATTACACCAAAACACCAATAGATCGAATATACAAAACAGAAGCTTATGATGAATTGGAAGCTTTCTGTGATGATGAACAGGGAGGATCATCAGATTTTATGCTTTGTGATAAATATGACAGGCAACAAGTTGTCAATCTACTTATCCCAATCATAAGGAAAGAATATAGAAATAAGAATAAGGGTGAGAAAAAATGAATGAAAAATATTTTGATTATTAATATCGGGAAATAGCACTTGCATAGAAACATAATGCTCAAAACTAAATTGCTTGGTGAGAGTAATATGTTGTAAGTAAAAACAACCAAAGTTTCGGAAATACCGAGAAAAACCAAGTATCGGCAAACATCAAGGATTTGGTTGTGCTACCCGAAAATCTGAGAGGAGGCTGACAAATTATACGATCTATATATAGATAAGATCGGGGGGCAAAGAAAATGAAAAAGCCAATATTGAAACTAGTCGGTGAGGATGGAAATGCTTTTTTTATTTTGGGAAAGGCCCAAAAAGTAGCAAAAGATAACGGGCTAGATCATAAAAAGATAATTGAGGAGGCCACAGCCGGGGACTATAATCATCTATTAAGAACAATGCATAAATATTTCGAGGTGTCTTAAAAATGTCTGAAAGATTAGAATCCGATACAGTAGAGGAATTAATGGGGGAGGCTTTAAGTCTTAAAGGGCAGGTTTCCTCTTTAAAGAAAACCCAAGATGTTTTAAAAAAACAGCTAAAAAGTCAAGAGGCTTTGATTGAGGAATTACGGGATTATTTAGGCCCCGATAATTTTCAAAGTATCTTACTTCATTTAAAATACAAGCGAGGTGGTAAAAATAGCAGGAGTAATTGAAATACCTAGATGGATGGAAGTAATGGCTTATTTATTTAGAAATGAGGGGGATAATTTATCGGCAATCCATATAAAATTGAATATAACTTATTCTCATGTTAGCCTTATAATTCAGGAGTTATCCATTCGTAAAATTATAAGAAAAAAGAGGATCGGAAGGCAGACTATTGTTACTTTAACGGAAAAGGGCCGGACAATGGCCGAATGCTGTTATGTAATCAATAAGAAATTATATGGGGTTTCAAAATGATAGAATGTGAGATAAGGTTAAATAAGATAGAGGCCGATTTAAAGGCCCCAGAGGGTTTTTTCAATAACAATGCCGTAATAGTAGATAATGAGATTATGAACGATATTTCTCCTGATTGGGATTATAAAAAGGCCCGTATATGTGCGGTTGGGATCTTACATAAAGAAACTATCCGGGTATATGTCGCTACAAAAGAAAAAGACGAGGCTTTCCGGAAAACGGTAATGACGGAGTTATCTATATTATCAAAAACCGCTGAAATTTATGCTTTCAATAGAAAGATGGAGGAGGGCAATTTTCTGGGGGACTTTGGATTTGAAATTAAGATAAAAGAAATAAAGCCTTTCAATGCAAAAGGATGGAATAAGGATCGCTTTTATCGGGAGTTAATGGAAAGAAAAATAATTCCAGAGGTAAAGATAACAGATATATTTGATGGGGATGGAGGAAAAGTAATAAATGCTTGGAATAAATATATATCTAGCGGTTATCAGGATTATCTAGATCAGATTATAGAACATAATATTAACTGTTTATTGAAAGAGTCTATAATTCTAAAAAATCAGGATATGATCCGGGAGCATTTTGTTATTGATGATAAAAACTTTATGATAGAGGAACGGTGGGATAAAAAATGAGTAAATTAATGTCTTATTTAACTTTATTATTTTTTGGATTGGTAGCAATTGGATGCTATGCTTTATATAAATGGTTTATGAAAAAATTCGGGAAATATCTCCCGTAAATCAAAGGTGGTAAAATGTTAAAATCGGATATTGAAAAAGTAAGGGCCTATTTTCGGACTCAACATATAGATACTTTACGGGATATTAAAGACATCCTGGATGGGGTAATAGAGGAGAAAAGGAAATGAATAAAATATTTTTCATTGTATTATTATGTGCCTTTCTTGGGGCAATAGGGCAATTATTTTTTAAGAAAGCCTCTGATAGCCTAGATTACAGTATCTTATCAATAATAGGGAATAAATGGCTTATATTGGGTCTTATTTTTTATGGTATTGCGACAATGGGTTATGTTTTTTCGTTGAAATATGGGGATCTATCGGTATTATACCCTATTATAGCCACATCTTATGTATTTGTTATGATCTTATCCTGGAAATATCTCGGGGAGTCTATAACTTATTATAAATGGCTTGGGACCGTTGGATTAATAGCCTGTGTGGGGTTGATTAACTATGGTTAAGGTTGGGCAGGATTTTGGAAATACTTTTTTATTGATTAGTGTTTTAATTATTATTGGAATAAGCTTTTTTTTCCTTATGCCCTGGGAGGCTGAAATAAAGAAATGTGCGGATTTAATGAATAGCACGGACTGTATAGAGTTAAATCAATATTATTTATCTTGCCCGGAAACCTGGGAAAGATTTAACGATCAAAACTGCACATTATTGAATGTATCTCAATATGGGGTGATTAAAAATGATTGAAATGGAGCTTTTAAATGATAGATCTTATACTTTTGAGGATGATCCTTTAATAAAGGTTTTACGATCTAGATACGACCTGGACCTGGATGAGTCAATATCTATCGTTTTAAGCAATCCGGAATGGACAATGGCAATGGGATTCGGTTATATAGCTATACTCGGCTTTATAAACGAGGTGAGGGGCCATGCCTAGTAAATTAGAGGAAATGCAGGAACAACAGGAAAAAATCAATAAAGTAATTTTTGGGGATCCCGAGCAGATCATAGGCAATAAGCCCCTGAAATGGTATAATTATGTTTTTGTAATAGCGAAAATATTTACAATAGTAATGGCTTTATATTTCTTTTTAACCGGGAATATGTATTATGCTACTATTTTTTTTATAGCTTTCCTGATAGATATTATTATAGGGGTTTGGAATGTAAAGCGATGTAAAAGGCTCCTGGAAATTAAGGAGATGGAAAAGATGATGAAAAAACCAAAAGGTCGGTGGGAAAAATGAGAGATTATAGAAATATACCAATAGAAAGGATATATAAAACAAAAGCTTATGAAGAGCTGGAAAATTTCTGCAATGATGAGGAGGGGGGATCCTCGGATTTTATGATGTGCGATAAATTTGATCGTCAGGCAGTAGTTAATCTATTGATACCTATAATAAGGAAAGAGGAAAGGGAAAAGGCCGGTGGGAAAAATGAATGAGGAGGACCTAGAAAAATTAAGGATTGAATGGTATAAATCTGATCCGGTTTTATTTGAAATTGTTAAAAATCTGGTTGGCCGTGAGACTATGTTTATAGGGGATTTTCCTATAAGGAATATAAAGGCCCACATGATCAAATACTTAATGGCTAATTTTAAGCGGTATCAATTTTACACAGCGAGGATGAATCTATATAATAGCCTGGCCAAATACCAAGATATGCCTGTGTTTTCTTTTGAGTATAACCAAAGGAAAGCGGAACAGCTAGAATTTAACCGGAATTATAGATCTTATATGGTCGGTTATGATTTCTTATTTGATATAGACTGCGAGGAGGAGCCTCGGTTTTCTTATGCAGTTACATGGAAAATAAAGGAGATATTTGATGAGTATAAGGTCCCTTATTATCTATTATATTCTGCAGGAAAAAATAACGGGTTTCATATACGGGTGGATTATGAGGACCTTCCGGAAAGTTATAAGAAAATGGATTATTTAGATCTATGCAAATTATTTAAATCTTTCATTCATCGTGTTAAAGTTATCCTGGACCTGCCTTTTATAGATGATACAATAACGGACCTGCGGAGGGTTGGAAAAGCCCCTTATGGGGTTGTATATCCTTATTATAGGATATGTCTGCCTTTATCTGATCAGGAATTTAAAGAATTTGATTTAAATAAAGTAACCCTGGAGTATTGGATTAAAAATGTAGATAAGATAAAAAACCGGGGTATATTGAAAAGGGAGGGGGATCCCGAGGGTTTTAAGAAACTTATAGATAAGTATATGGAGGAATAAATGGATTTTAACTGTAATCTGGCTAAAAATAAGGGGCTATGCCGGGCCGAATGCTGTGGCTGTTGTCCTTTACCTATTGAAACTGTGGAAAAAAATGCTATATTGATCCAGGCCCCTATAATAGAAAAAATTAATATAAGGGGGGATATATATAACTTTACAGAGGACGGTCAATGCATATTCTTGAATAGGAAAACCCTGGAATGTGTTATTTATAAAGAAAGACCAATGGTTTGTAAATCTTATGGGGTTATCCCAGAGTTACCCTGTCCTTTTTTAAAACCTAACGGAAATTTACGAAGCCCAGCCGGGATCCGGGCCACACAGAGGAGAATAAATAAGGATGTTGATAATACTATGCAATCTTTAAAGAAAAAATTAAATAAATTTAAATAAAAGATTAATGTAACGATTTAGAATGGCTAATATACCGGAATCTACTCATGATGAGATTAAAAAAAATGTATTCCCAGAGGGAGGGGCATTGGCCACGGACCGGGGAATAGATGCAAAAAAGCAGTTCAATATTTCTGATGTAAAGGCTTATGAGGAATGGAGGAAGGATCATTCAAAAAGCGATCTAAAAGGTTATGATGATCGGGCCTCTAAAGAGCCATCGGCCCGGGAAATAGCTAAAAAGATAAGCGGTGGCAAAAGCGGTGAGGATGTTTTATTTGATGAGGCCGATAGATTTTCTGATCCAACCTCGGAGGCCGGGAGGCTATTGCGGAAATATAAAAACAATATATATGATTTTGAAACTTTTAAACAGGTCGTAAAACAGGCCTGGGATGTTCCGGGGGAGTCTATTAAAAATCTATATGATAATATCTCAAAGAAAAACCTGGATGCAGTATTAAAGCCTTTATTTGATACAAAACAGGTCCAGAAATGGCTAAAAGATAACAATATGTCCGAAATGATAGCCAGGATCCGGAAAAGGTATAAAGTAGAGCCAGAAAGGGCCAGAAAGATCTATGAAAGATTAACCCCAAGCGGAAAAGAAAGGCTTTTAAAGATAGTTTCTGGAAAGCCTATAAGGATTAAAGAGGCTCCGGTAAAAGCCCCTAAAAAGCGGGTTTATGGCCGAATTAAGCAGGTTTCTGCTTCCGGTAAATCTTATTTTAGATCAAAGCCCCGGAAATTTACTGATAATCAGATATTATTTTTAAAGGCCCGGAGGGGTTTGCCTATTGCCAGGATCCTGGAAACTTATAACCGGGAGTTTAAAGAGGACCGGACAAAATCAAGCTTACAAAATAAACTTTATAGGCTAAATCCCCGTTAGTTATTTTATATTATATGCTTTATTCTATTATTATCTTTCAGTATATGTTTTTTTAGTCGGGCCGTGTTGTCTTTCCCTTTTGCCCTTTTTAGGGCAGGCG
>Ga0180438_10002073_pt1 | contig 33835 bp, 66 predicted proteins | sample SS_ome_12_FD_132455 | JGI IMG/M metagenome (GOLD analysis project Ga0180438, IMG submission 132455) | Hypersaline lake sediment archaeal communities from the Salton Sea, California, USA - SS_3_D_2 metaG | ecosystem: Environmental > Aquatic > Non-marine Saline and Alkaline > Hypersaline >... | reverse complement strand
GGCAAAGCAAGGGAGCATAGAGCATCAGCAATCTTTTCTGCTTCCGGCAGGTATAAATTATATGATACTCCACGCCTGTCTCCCATTAATATCTCCATCACCTTATCCCTGTTGAGGGTGTTTTGCTGAGTTAGCCTTTTTTCGATCCAATCCACATAAGCAAGAAACCCAATTTGATTGCCGGGGTCTACTCCTGTTTCTTCCTGAAATTGCTTTCTTAACTCTTCTGCTGTTTTCATGTCTCCGTATTTTGGCTGTTATTTATTCCGTCGTTTGGCTCGAAGCTCTCTAGCCAATATTCAATCTCGTATCCTGGATCATCGTAATATCCATCTTCAAACGTCGCGCTCTCAATACGCCTACTACCATTTACCTCTGTGCCTATCACATGATATATCCCCGGTGCTGGCATCCTTTCGCTTACTTTAATCGGTCTGTATAGTTTCATTCTATTAGGCTATCAAGGTTAATGTTATTCGCTTCTAGTATATCGTAAAAGGTTGCTCTTATATCTACTATGGTGTCAAGCTTCTCATACTTCTCTACATCTCTGAGGTATTGCTCTATTTGCCAGAGGGCGGTTGCTGTATTGCCTGCATAGAAAGCCCTTCTATGATCTGCGACATCTTCTGGGAGTTTGTATATTAGCTTTACTTTCATCTCTCTATTTCTTGTTGGTTAGTTGTTTGATCACATCCGCAAACTCAATAAACGGCTTCGCTTTCTTCTTGCCATTCGTTTTAATTGCCTTTGCCTTGAAAGCCTCTAAGCTGCTTGTTTTGTAGCAACCAAATATCACCTGAAGATCATTACCTGAAGTCCAGTACGCTTGCGCTGATTTCGTGACCGTTCCAATTAATTCCTTACAATACCTTGCTGGGTTTGATTTATAGCCAGAGCAGCGAGAGCAGTCAAAGCAGCCAGAGCAGTCAATCAAAGATTCGCTATTTTTCTTTGCCTGATCCTCTGTATAGATTTCACAATCCCAACGATTGTTGTTTTCGTCAATGTAATATCCGTTTTCTGTTTTCATCTCTCTATTTGTTTTGAGGGGTTAATCGTATGTAATTACCATATACATTATCTCAGTTGGATAGGAATCATTGGGCTGCTGTTTGACCACTGCCTCAAAATGCAATCCATTTTCAGCAATCACTTTAACTGGCAATTCACGTAATGATGGTTTTAATGCCTGTAGCTCTTCGATTAAATCATTTACTGTTTTCATCCCTCACCCTCCTTTCCGAAAGCTGCTAATCTTAGCGACTCATATGCAGTAGATAATAGCACCCTCTCCGTCAATGAATCATCTAAGCCCTTTATTCCTTCCATCATATTAAAATATTGCCGCGCCTCCTTATACCTCTCTTCTGCCTCTTCCTTGCTCTTGGCTAAAATGCGCTTTACTAAATCGTCTTTTTCTTCATTGAAGAAATTGATAGCCCACCTGTCAGACCACTCGTTTAGTATCTCAATTATTTCCTTTTCGTTCATGGTTTCGGTTGTTAAGTTCTTTTAGTGCTTTTATGGCAATTTCTTGATAAAAATTAGCATCCTTTGTTAATTGTACAGCCATATATCCATCTAATTTAGCACCCTCTTTTTCTGCTTCCTCTTGTAGATATTGAATTGGATTTGCAATCTTTTTTAAAGCAATAATAGCCACATCACCCACCCCCCCCGCTGAATACAAGGCATCTATTTCTTCTGCAATTTGGACACATGATTTCGTTGATCTTATCGAAACTTGTGGTCTTAATATCTCAATTATCTTGTCTGTCATCTGTTTTTACTCTTTTTGAATATTCTTCCTTTTCATCCCAGGGGAGACCCAGGTAATAAAAAAACTGAGCCGGGCCCATTCCCTTGGTCTCCTCGGCTATAACATCGTGGTAGAGGGCCATCCGCCGGTGTACACGATTCTCACCATCTCCCTGGGTGATCGGCGGCATTTGATCGTATCGCTCTCTGGCGGTTAGTTTACTCATTTTATTTCTTTGGTTCGGGCAAGGGTCGGTAACTCACCAGACAGTTCGACACGGGACTCTAGGTCCGCTATCTTTTCCTCTATGACCTGTTGGGGGGTTTTTTTATTCATTAATTCATCTATACGACGCTGGTAGCTCTCCGGCATCGCCAACCACTCCTCCTGTAATCGTTCAATATCACGAACCACATCGGTCAAAAAGAATACCTTTCTATCCATTTTTTTGGGGGGTTATTGTATCATCCTTTTTAAAATACCCTTTCTTTTTATGGGGGGTTGGGGGGTGATGCTCCTTGTACTTTATAAGGTGCCAGTCCAATGCCAACGACTCGGCGGTCCTCAGCATGTTTCTAGTGCCTGGACTCTCCCCGTCCCAGAATGCAATCAGCATATCGGCACGTTCAGCCATCTGGCGATTCCGAATGGGTCCGGCAGCCTTTCCGTGGAGCCCCCAATCCGCTGGGAATTTTTTGATGGGATACCCGCGATCAGCGGCGTACTGCTCGCCAAGGAGATCTGTTCCGTCAGCGCCACCAGAGAATATAGTAACATCTCCGCCCCCGATAAGGGCGTCGCACATCTTACATAGGATATCGTAATTTCTAAAACCACGACTCCCCGCTATGATTACTCGTTTCATCGCCGGCCTCCTCTTTTTGTTTTATGTAGGGTTCCGTGTCCAATAAATTTTCCATACTTATAAATGGCGGCCCCCGAGAGCCATCTTTTTACCGTTCTCTGGCTTACACCCAAATCTTCCGCCAAACAGGAGGCGTCCTCATATATATCGAACTCTCCGGTCGAGGTATCAAAAATTACTATATAATCACTTTTGGACATTTTTGTCATGTTTTGCCCGGCAAAACTGGACATTTTTGTCCACTTTTGCTTTCGCAAGATAGGGTAAAAAAACGACAAATGCAAATATTTTCTTAGTAAATTACCATTACGGCACCTATATGCGATTCTTTACTTAACAACCCTATACATTAACACACTTTACATTTCTCTATTTTCTTCCCTCTCTTCCCTTATGTTGCAGAAAACCCTGCAAGCCCCTGGCTGATCGACGGATAGGTATACTAAGTATTTGTAACGAAGGGTGCTGATCCACGGGGAAAATCGGTTTTTGCGAGACCCACCCGCCTCTTTTTACCTATTTCTATTTAACATAATACTAATTATAGGACAAATCGGCAGATCCCTGGATTGTTATGTATGTTTCTGGGTATTAGAGAGATAAACCCCCATAAACCTGTTTGTTGTTGTTCGGTAGGTCAGATCTTCCCCCATGTTTGGGGAGTTTTAGTCCGGTATCCCAGGATCTGGGATTGTTGTGATTGTTCATAACACAATAAAACTAATCAACTATATTTGCAGTAGATCAACTATCTTTGCAGTATAAACTTACGCTAGTATGGAAACCGACCGCAGAACCCTATTGTATGCAATACGTCAATATGTTCACACAAAGGAGATTAGATATAGATATAGAATTAATCCCCGGCAGTTAACAATCCTCACATCTCTATATTACCTGGAAATCTTAAACCCCCAAAAAAATAGGGTAAGTAAAAGTATGATCCAAAAAATAAACCCCCAAATAAACCAGGTTACAATCTACAGGGACCTGGATCTCCTGGAGTCTAGAGACCTGATGGTTCAAAGATGGGTAAACTCTAAAAGGATAGAGTTATCCACCACTAAAGAAGGAAGAAGGATTATTGAGTCTTTATACTCCTTACGGGCTATAGATGATCTACTGAATGAAGACTAAGGTTTTTCCCCTCACCCGGACCCACAAAATTTACCTACCTTGAAATAGTGTCCGTTTACGGGATTACTGGGATACAGAGCGTTTCAGCGCCTTATCCTTATTTAGACTAGATCTAAATTTCATTTCACTTGTGGCTGATTCACAGTCACTTACAGTTTATTTTCATCCACCCTGTTGACTGGTATTGTTTTTATATAAAACTTTGTCCCAAACAGCAACCAAAAAACACGACATGAAGCAAGCAGCAAACAGAATCAATCGACCGGACCTGATGGCCAAACAAATAGCGAAGCTATATAACCAGGCCGGTGAGGCCGAAAAACAGGATGGTCAGGCCTGGTATCCTGAGGCTAAACAGATCTGCGAAGTTATCGCAAATAAGTTTGGGATCCATGTAAACAAAGTCATAGGGGTTGTTGCCGCCCTGTCTCCTGCCACGAACTGGAAGCAAAACATTGCAGATGCTCATAACTTGGTAATGGCATTCAGTACAGGCCAGAATCCTAGGGACGTGGTTGTAACTACCTACGGTAACAATAAGCGGAAAGCAATAGCCATCCTGGAAGCTCCCGGTATCCTGGGACAAACAATCGCGGGTTTCCTGAACAGCGGAACACTAAACAAAACCACCTCGTTCTTCTGGAACATCGTCAATCCCGGGGATGATTCATACGTGACTATCGACAGGCACGCAATACGGATTGCCATAGGGTCAAAACAGGCCGATGATATCGCAATCACCGAAAAGAGATATAAGGACGTGGTGAAATCCTATCAGATTGCCGCCAAATCCTTGGGAATTTCAGCGATCTCCCTTCAGGCCGCAGTGTGGGTCGCCTATCGTAGGATCAGCCAAATTTCGGCCGCAAACATAGAGAACGGCATTTATGACAGTATAGTTAACCAAATCAAATAAACCCCCAAAATTATGAAGATTGAACTAACACAAGAACAGGCCAGGGTGCTGTATGACGCACTACAGACCAGGGTTGTGGCCCTGGATGATCAGGAAAGAGACATCTACCTTCAGCCAAGCATCGACCATGCAACCCTAAACCGGATATGCCAGGAAAGAAGGGCATGTGAGGCATTGTACCCCATCATTGGCCAGGTAGCGCATCCAGAACCAATAGAGGTAGATGACTCCCTGGGAGATTGTGGCGGGTGTGGCCTTACCTTCCTATTGGCTAACCTGTATAGGCACAATGGAGAAGACTATTGTCCATACTGTATGAATCAATAGGGTTTTTCCCTTTGCCCGGAGCCACGGATGGACAATGCCAGGAGCGAGACCTGGTCCGGGCGCCAACCAAATACACACACTATGAGACAAATAATCATCATCAGGCGCAACAGGCGAAGGGCCAGGAAAGCCATCAAAAGGTTAAACAAACAACTATTCTAGTCATGACAGCAAAAGCATTAGCCAAGCAGCACATTAAGGCCGAGATCCAGGCCGAACGGTGCCGCGAAACCTGGGACCAGTTCAACGCGACCGTGTCCCATGTATTCACCAGACAGAGTGAAGCACTTAACAGACAACTGAATATTAACTAATTAACACTGAAATCATGAAAAAGACACAAGCACAGAAGAGAAAGCAGCTGAATTGCGTTCGTTACCTATTGGAGTCGGTATGCGCGCATGCCATCTCCTGGGAAGAGGTACAAGACGACATCCAGGCCTATGTATGGATCTCCCAGTATGACCTGGATAAACTCCTGAACCTGGAAGCCGCGGGGGCCGCAAGGGTCTGCTTCCACACCCACTATGGGTTCAAGCAACCGGAGGAAATCGGACTCCCTGAAGGCAAGCACAATCCCGTGTATATGAAACTGAGCATTAGATAACCCTACTATGGAGCATGCCTGGGATCGTTTCCCAGGTAGGGTTCGAACCATAACCAATACTTAGAGACATGAACAAACACGAAGTGATCAGAACAGCAGGAACAGGCGCACCCTTTGTGGTGTATCCCCTGGACCAGAAAAGAAAGAAGCGTTTCAGCTTTAACAGATTCTTCCACAACCTGGTAACCATTATCATGTGGGCGGGCATCATTGTGGCCATCTACAATAAGCTTACCTGGGAGGACTCTATTAAGAACCCGGCCAATGACGCATACGTCACAGAAGTGGCCTGGAACCTGGGCATCGAGAAGCATGAAGTAACCCAGGCCCAGTTTAACAGAAGATATAAATAACTAAAACCCCCAAAAAGATGAGCGAATATAAGATTGAACCGTACGATACAGACCTGGGAGTATTCTGGAGAGTATTACAAGCAGATACCGGAGAGATCATTGAAGATGTTTTTGATTCGTCTGCAGATGCTGAAGATTGGATTCACGAACACAAAAGCAAAAAAGATGGATAGAAAGTACTATGTTTATGTAGCACCAGGGCACATTAAGTATTTCGACGACCTGGAAGAGGCACAGAAGTTTGCCAAAGACTATGACGCTATAGTGAAGGAAGTATAGCTTTTCCCCTTACCCGGAGCCACGGATGGACAAAGCCAGGAGCGAGACCTGGTCCGGGTACCAACCAATGTTTAACCAAATACACACACAGATATGACAGCAATCGTTGATTTTAAAGTAGTGGCGGTATCCACCAACACAAATTCCTTTGGCCTTCGCCAGATGATCATGGTATCTAAGGATGGGCATACTTACACAGCATGCTTCAACTACCTGAACGTCAAGGATAGGGGTGACACCATTAAGGGCCAGGTACATTATGGCAACAATGGCCAACCCGGGACCGTGATATTCCCAGGCGGGGAACTTGTGGAAAGGCAGGAGAATGCCCCCAAATCATTTGTTAAACAAGCATTTAAACAATAAGCACATGACAAGAACAATCACATTATCACAGGAAGTTATTGAGACCATCCGATTCTCATTGGAGAAAAGAGAAGATGATCTCAAGGATCTGCAAACTTCGGCCGAACTGCACGGGGCAACCCCTAGCACCATTTTTACCATTGAAAACCAACTGGAGAAGGTGCAGGATGCACTGTACGTATTTAATGAGTTAGTTGAATTACTACAAAACCCCCAATCATGAAAACAAGGATAGCTTATTACATCATTGTATGGCACGGTAGCCTGATCAAGCACGAGCAGTGGATCCTTGCCAGTGAACTACACCTTATTGCAACCATGTTCAAAAAGTTTAAGGAAGATGGCGTGGAGCATATAGAGGTAGAACAGCATGAACTATCTACTGACCATTGGTTATTCTCATAGCCTTTACCCTTGCCCGGACCTGGGAAATGCGCTGTAGCGGGATCGCAACCCGCCAGGCCCACCAACCAAAATTGAACGACATGAAAGTTATCCTACTACAGAAGGTCCCTGGTCAGTGGTGGTCTATGCCACTGGAACGGGAGATTGACACCACCGATCCCGCTATCGCCATCACCCTGGCCTGGGATCTGGCAAGGCGAAAAGGTATTGAGATCCGAGGCTTTAGAATGGGTCTAAATAACGCCTAACTCTTGACACGAATTACTTTATTACATATCTTGCAACCAAAACCTAACAACATGAAAGCAATGAAATTTGAACCCGGCAGCAGCGACTTTGACAAGGCATTTGTCAATAGCATGAACCGCCAGTTACTCAAGTACGCTGCGGGCCAACACATGTTCTGCAAAAACTGCCAGGCCGTCCTGGATTGGAAAACAACTATTATTTTTACCGCCTCCAAAGGAGACAGGAAGGCCACCGTGGTGCTGTGCGACAAGTGCTTCAACCCCGGTGGCGTGGATAAGCTCCAGAGGGATGGCTATGAGACTGAAATAACTTCGTACAAACCCATAAAATAAAAAACATGAGAGACTTAAAAGCACAAACAGCAATTTTACTGGCCAATACCCTGTACCAGAATTGCAGGGAGGGGGCAAGCCTTAACTACGATTTTGACTCACCTATCGAGGGATACATGGTGTCCATTAAGGAGGGACCGTCGTTCCCAAACATTATGGATGTTAACACCCTGGATGTGGCGGCCTTTATCAGAAATCAGAAGAAACTGTACAGCTTCCAGTACTTTGGGGTATGGGTTGACGATAAGACCGGGAAGGTTTATTTTGACCTGAGCGAAAACTTCATGGATCCAAAGACGGCCAAAGAATTCGCTGCGGATAATGATCAGATAGCCATCTGGGATGTGGCCAATGCGAAGGAGATCCGCCTGAAGGAGGAGCCAAAGAAGTTCACCGTATCCTGGGTTGAAACGGAGGCCTATGAAAACTGGACCGAGGTGACAGCTTCAAGCGAGGAGGAAGCCATAAGGATCGCAAAGGAAAGAGCGGGAACTATTGAGTTGGTTGGTTCAAACTATCTACACTCTGTCAGTAGGGAAGACTTTCAGATTGGGATTAGAACTAAATAGTTTTCCCCATTGCCCGGGCCTGGTAAATGCGCTGTAGCGGGATCGCAACCCGCCAGGCCCACAACTGGTTTAGAATCAGTATAAATAAAGGGAAATATTTGGAATTGTCAGTAATTATTTATATATTGCCGTTATAACTTAACACACAAGCAGTTATGGTACGTGAAGCATTTTTAGATCGACGGGAGGCTGAAAAATTTTACGGTTCTGAGAAGGAGCATGTAATGAGGCTCAACCTGGTTAGGCAGGAAAACAGATACGGAGACGTTTTCTGGTTGGTCCTGTCTGGCACCATTAATTCCCCGATTGATCTTGCAGACGGGGAGGAAGTTTACGAACAAAATTATTAAACCTATGGCAACACTACTCACAAAAGACATCGTAAGGGAATGCCTGGCAGCTACCGATTTTCCGGGACGCAAGCTAGTTGTTACCCTGGAGGCCGGGGATATGGTATCCTTCCGGGCAAAGGGAAAGCGCTATAAATATAAGGTACCCCTCCAGGCCGTGTACAACATGGCCCTGATCTACACTCACAACGAGATCCACCAGGAGAAGTTGAAGGAGTGGAATATTAAGAGGAAGGCAGGAATGAGGTGCCGAAAGCCAAAGCCGCTGCCCAGGATATTCTCCGCTAAGTATTATGAAGCACTTAAACTGAAATAGCACTTCGGCTGCCGCGCCCTGGTGGCGTTGGGCATCACTGAGATGGGGTGTCAAGTCACCGGGGGCGGAGGCCGATCTAAAATAAAAAAACGCAACAAACCGATTAAGCACAACACATGATAGCATACAAACTATTCAGGGAAAGGAAGGACGGAACCCTGGGGCCGTTATTCATCAACAGAGGCCAGGTCATCCAGGTTGGGGATGTTTTATTCGCTGAAGATCATCCGACCAAGGGGTTCGCTCATAGGCCAGGGTGGCACTGCACATCAAGGCCAATCGCCCCGCACCTCAAGATGGATCTCAAGAATGGGGAGAAAAGGGTATGGTGCGAGGTCTGGATCGAGTACTACTCCGAACATAAACGCCCTGAGAATCAAGGGGGGTTGTGGTATCTGGCTGAACGAATGGAGGTTAAGAGGAAGTTAACACAAACCGATATTAACAAACTGGCATCAACATGAAAACAGAAAAGAATTTTTCAAACGGGACACCGATCAACGAGCTTAACGCTGTTGCGGTAGCCGAGGGGTGGGAAGAAAGCCCACTCAATGACGCTCTTACTGCCTGGGCCTATCTGATCCGCACTGGATTGTGTTGGCAGCTCCAGGGATACTTCGGTAGGCATGCTGCCTACTTTATCGAGAACGGGATCATCACCCCCGAGGGAGATATCGACTGGAACGTGGTAGATGAATTGATATGAGACAGGAAAAGCCAGTTAACGTATTTTTCACATGTCCGCATTGTGATACACATCTCCCACATGTACCCATATCAAAATCCCTATGCCCTGTTTGCGGATGGCCCATACGGTTCCCATCCAAGGCAAAGGCCTATAGGGGGGAAGATGCCAGGGTCCTGTATGATCAGTTTAAAGAGGAAACGCCTAGTCATAAAACCATGTTGGCCCCTGAATTTTGGCAAACATATATGATATGGCTTGAGGTTAAGTTGTTGAGTATCATGAAGCTGACCCCTAACTCCGGGCAAAAGTAAAAACCATCCCTGAACACAAATTATTTATATGTCCATATTTTAAAAGAAAATGATCATGAAAAAAACACTTTTATTTGTAATCACGGTGGCCCTTATGGCCACAACAGCATTCTCCCAGGTCTTAATTTATGAGGCAGGATTGGGAGAGGTAACCTACACCCAGGATTGGGCCGACCACGAAGACATTGACAACACCGATGGGGTCCTTCTTGTGTTTGACCTGGAAAAGGATCTCCTCCGAATAACCAACGGGTTTGAGGATAAGTTTTTCATCCGAAACTCCATAGACCTATCCGACGAGGGATCTGAAAGGTCCGATAAGATGAACCTAGGGTTTTACTGCGTCGACAAGGAGGGGCGGGATTGTGAGGTTTTATTCAGCTACTTCAAAAACGAAGAGGTGAGGTTTGGCGGGGTGTATGTGTATCGAATCAGGATATTTTATCCAGGCATTTGGTACGGGTATTACTGCAATCTGATATCAGAAGAAGAATAATTTGCATATGTGGATTATTTTACATATATTTGTAGTGATAATGTTTGTTTAATCAAACTTCAGGTGTTGTGTGTTAAGGCCCCGGTGAGATTCCGGGGCTTTTTTTTTGAAAAAAGTTGCACGATTACTTGCATATGTTATTAACATTCCATATATTGCACAATAAAAACCTAACGACATGAGTAAGAACACACAAAGAAGATCCGTACTGGCCAGGACCCTGGTCTTAATTGGCTCCATGTTTGCCTCCGGGGCTGCGGATAAGGACACATTCGCATCTGGTGGTGCTAAGTATGCAGCAGGTACAGGATGGGGATCTGGAGCCATCTACATGCCCAAGCGTGGCAAATTCAAGGGGTATATGAGAAATAACTCATCGTTCAATAAAAACCGATAGCCATGGAGAGTTCGTTCATCAAGGGGCTTACCCCTGACGAGTCCTACAGGCTGAAACACGGGATGAGGGTTCCTATTTCCCAAAGGATTCAGAAGAAAATAGACCAGGGGGTAATCATAGAGGGGGAGGGTACTGGAGAAAATACCTATTTCCTGTTCAACGAAAAACCCCCAACCTGGTATAGATATACTCACAACAGAAGAGGGCAGGAGTGTATCATAAGGGTTGATCAGGTTCCCATATGGGTTATAAATGAATACTCGACCCTTCGGGAAAGCATGAAGCCTGATGCTTATGTAGAGAACGGTTTTTTGGTGGCTAAAATGTTTAACGGGAGCACCAGTAGTTTTGCCATCTTAACCATAGATGACACCCTCCACGAATACAACATTATGTCCAAGGAGGAGTTCAGAAAGAAACACCCCGATAAGCTTAAGTTTAAGAAGTGGGAGGTGACGGCCGATTCCAACTATGTAAATATTGGATGCAAGAAGATTGAAAAGCACGAGTTGGAAACATTTGCCGAGATACTGAAACTTGCGATCACCTACGAATCCTCTGGGGAGGAAGTGTTACGCTTTCTATGTGCCCATGCGGATGAGCTTGATTTGGACCTTTAACCTTGCCCGAAACCATGAAAAATATTCTACTCATACTTGCGATTTCCGTACTCACCCTTGCTTGTGAAAAGGAATCCATTGGTCCGGTAGCAGAAGACTACCTGGGCCAGTGGGTTCTGATTGGGAACGAGACCAATATTCTCCGGGTGGACCCTGACAGGATATGGTATCCATACTACGGCAGGATCAAATACATCGACCTGATGATCGAAGATTGCTGCATCACCTACACTGAACTTGGGAGATACCCTAATTCATGGGCGAAATGGGTTGGCACCCTCCATGGCGACACACTAACCACAAGGGCAACCAGGTGTGTTATCCGTGGCGTGGAGCAGGATGTGAGCGATTATACTTTAAGAAAGTGGGTTAGGCAATGACAGAGCGAGATTGGATCCTCCTAGATAGGGCGCACAGGACAAAGGCCGTGGACAATCAGCTTGTAAGAGCCATGGTGGACGAGGCCGAAAGTGAAGAATGTAAGGAATTATTAACCATACAATATCACTATTTATATGCGAAAGAACAAGAGCTTGCGGGGTACTTATAGGATGACTATATACTTCGACTATAAGATGTACGAGAGATTTTTTAAGTGGCTACTCGAACACTGGCCTATGTGTATGAAGGTTACCGGTGAAGCCCCGTTCGGATACTTTGACAAGCCCATATGCGATGGCGATATTGGCAGGCTTCCGTACACAAGTGCCACGTTCCCATCTCAGATCCAGTGGTGGATCAATAAGAACTGTCCATACCGTAACGTAAAAGTGCGGGCCCGAGCAAGGCTAAAAACCAAGGTGCTCAACTGGTGGTACTACAAAATAAAAAAATCATGAAAGACAAGATAATCGTAAACCGATGAGAAGATTTAAACTAAAAGACTTTACCCCAATGCTTGGGTTGTTGAACGTCCCCTTTATCTTAGACCCCAGGGGGTGGATAATGGTGGTGTTTGTTATTTGGCAGGTGGCATGGTTCACTGTATGTGTTAGCCTACTTGTGGACCTGCTATATTTTGTTATCAAAAGTCTTGGTTAATTCAATAATATTTTTTACCTTTACCCGAACTAACAAATTGACCATATGGTTATAGCAGGAAATATTATACTGGAAAGAAACGATGCGGAAGCGGTCACCGCCTCCGGGATAGTTCTCCCGGAATCAATGACCAAGGAGTTGAACATTGGCACCATACTTTATGTAGGGGCAGACAAGGGAGGGAATAAGATGGAGGTGGCCCCAGGGGATGTGGTGGTTTTCAACCATAAGACATATAGAAAACAGGAGTTCAGCCTTCACGGTAAAGACGTTGTGGAGATTGGGTTTCAGGATATTTACTTAATTCATAAAAACCAAAACAATGGATCTTAAAGGAACAATTATCGTAGTAAATGACACCGAGCAGGTGTCTGAGAAATTTCAAAAAAGGGAGTTTGTCCTGGAAGAGGTGTATAACACCAGGTACGGGGAACATAAAAACCCCGTTAAGATGACAGCCACCCAGGAGAAATGCGCCCTGTTGGACGAGTTTCCCGTGGGAAGCAAGGTAGAGGTCAGCTTCGACATCGACGGTCGCAAATGGACCAATAAGGATGGAGAGGATGTCTATTTTATAGACCTGCGAGTGTGGAAGATTGAGTCGGCAGGCAAGGTGGGTCAGCCCGTAACGGCCCACGTCGAAGATCCCCCTAAAACAGAGACGCCCGCACAGGGATCGGGAACCCCCGATGATGGCGATGTTCCAGGCAATGGACCCGACGATCTACCATTCCAGTGATCACGGCGGTTGTATATGACAAGGTGGCCAACACCCAAGCCGGCATGATGGGTTATGAGGTAAGGATTGTTGGTCACCATTATCAGGTCTTATCAAGCCCGGATATGGTTAAGCTGCTGTATATAGTCGAGGAGATGAGGAGAGATGTGAAGGTGTTGGTTTTAACATACGACAACGGATATCAGCAGATCATTCCTGACCGGGGAGTAGAAAAAATCACAAAAGTAGAGTAATGCTAGGAACAGGAAATAAAGACACGTCAATGGGGTCCCGCACTAAGCAGCGGGTAGACAAAAAGTTTCTCGACGAGACGACCCTGTCTGCCTACAGCAACATGGTTCTTGTTAAGATCCCAGATTTCGATAAAGAAAGGGTCACAGAGTCTGGCATCGTCCTGGATGTTAACCCTGACGTACAGTACTTCGACGAGGGAGAGGGGTCGCACATGGCCGATGTTGCCAGGGTTATAGGGATTGTGGAAAAAGCTCCACCGGCCCTGCTCCCAGATGGAGACATCCTTCCCTGGAAGACCACCATGGATCTCCAGGTTGGGGACACTGTGGTGTTCGACTACATGGACGGATTACATGCCACATCTTTCATTATAGATGACGATGAGTACCGGCTTATTCCCTACGCCAGTTGCTATATCGCGATTCGCGATTCGCGATATGACAATCCGATTTGCCTCAATGGGTACATCCTTTTCGAGGACGTACTCCTACCCGACGATGGGTTCTCCCCGCACAGGAAGGTGGATCCAATGAAGGGGAGGGTTCACTCCATTGGCGAACCAGTTGTTCACCACATAGACTACTGGACTGAGGATATCGAGGTCACAGTTGGCGACTACGTAGAGTTCAGAGATAAGTTCCCGAAGATTTACCTGGAGAGGCAGAAGCATTTTCAGCAACTGGATAAAAAATTGTTCCGGGCGCAACGAAAAGATATTGTATTCAACTATGGCAAAAGTCTGTAGATATCAGGGATGCGACCGCCCCGTATTCGGAGGTGGTTACTGCATGGCTCATCAGTGGGCCAGGCCCGATAAGAAGCCCAAGAAACTGGCAAAGAGGGCCATTAAGAGAGGGGTTAAGGGCCCAGACTTTGGATTCGACAGCCAACTACAGGTCTTCAAGCATGTATTCTTCAAGCTTGATAAGCCAGTCATCTGTCCCATTACTGGCAGGGACATCACCGACATCATGAAGGGTCCGGTCACCCAGTGGATAAAATCATTCGCCCACATACTGCCCAAAGGAAAGTACTCCCACTGGAGACTTAACCCGAGGAACATAAGGATGATACACCCAGAGGCCCACCATATTATTGACCAAGGGACCAAAGAAGACAGGAAGAATCATCCCGATTGGAATTGGTGTTGGTGGGATGACCAGGTAACCATGGCTAAAATTGATTATAAAAAATTTATAAAGGACAACTTACTATGAAAGAATTTTTTAGAAACCTAAAGGGGTTTTTAAAGGGATGGTGGCATGTGAACATCTCTGAGAAAGACGTGGTTTATTCGTTCTACGGGTTTAATCACTTCAACTTAGCCAAGCGATACGCAGACATGAGGCTTAAGAGGAACGGATTGAAACACTGGGTGCTGCCGGCCGGCAAGGGGTCTGAAATGTTGATCGTGTTTAACACCAGGGAGAAGGATTCTATGCAGGCCCAGAACCTTATGAATCGTAGGATTACAGCCTATGATCTCTCAAAAGGGTGTTATTATATAGCAGAACAAAAGCGAAAAAAGAAATGAGGAAAAAAGTAAAATCGGTACAGCTTATGGCCGACAGGCATGGAGGGGTTATGAAGGATAAGTACGGGAACTACACCTCAACCATCACGTTTGATGATGGGGTCTCCGGGTACTACCGACATAAGGACCAGAACGATGACTATTTCAAGGTCGACCAGGAGGCGGAGTTTGAGGTTGAAGAGAAGTCCAACGCCCAGGGCAATAAGTATAACATCATTAAGCGACCAAAGAAGGGGTGGCAGGGTAATCGCCCCTACGGTTGGGTGCCCAAGAGCCCGGGCGAGGTGAAAAGAGACGCCATCACATTTTCCGCTAACATTGTAAAGGAGTGGGTCGTTAATGGAACCATCAGTGTGGAGAAATTCAAGGACTACCTGGCGAGGGTCCAGGGGGCGGTGAATGCTGAGGTGGATAAAATAAAGGACGAGTAATGTGTCATCACACTACCTACATAGGTACTATAGGGGGGTGTTGCTACCTAATATCTCCTACGCACTTGGGGTCCCGCAAAGGCACCACAGGGAGACCTGCTCAATGCTCCATGATGCATTCAAGGAGTACTTCTGTATCAACACTACAGCGGATCTCTCGGATCACACATTTCTCACATATATGTCGGCCATATTGATGATAATGGCCAGGGAGAAGGGGGTGCTTATTCCGTTTTTTAACGAACCAGATCACGCAGAAGAGATGGAGATGAGTGAGTGGTTGGAGCTGCAAAGGATAATAGACAAATAATGAAAGAACCTGTAACACAAGTAATTCGTTTCAAGCACCTGGATTACAGCCAGATGCACGACCCGCTGTTACACAGGGAGTTAGAGAGCTGTTATATTCTGTATAAAATTAAAAATATCTGCAAATGACTGAACCAAAAAAGGTTAACGGATCTACAGAAGTGGATACCTTAATAATCTATAAAGAGGACGCCTTAAGAGAAGCTTTCGAAGCTGGGATGAAGTACGCCATGGCGGATCCATCCAATTATCGTGAGGTATTTGAGGCCGGAGAAAAGAAGGGTAGTAACTGGCTTAACGAGGCGTCTGAGTCAAAGAATTTCACTGAGTTCATGAGGGGTAGGATAGAGCAATCCGATGGCAACTTTAAGGCCTGGTGTGGAAAGAACAGGAAAAGGCTTTCAACGGTAATTAGTTCTACGGATTACGACTTCATGGACAGCAAGAGTAAGAAGTATCACAGGGGTGGCAGGGTTATATCCATTGGTGCCATAGAGCGTGCCTGTGTTTATGTTTTCGGGGTCTCCCTGCGGGATCTCAGAGAGAAAGACACCAGGGCGGAGTATATCAAGAAGCCCCGCTTCTATGCCTGGTACCTTGCGTATCACCACTGTCACGCATCCCTGGAAAGCATAGGCAAGCATTTCGCTAACCGGGGACACGCCACTGTGCTCCACGGGGCTAAGTGTACGGCTAATTTTGCGGATCGATACCATGACGACAGGGAGATATTAAAACACTTGTACACCTGGCTGAATAACCATGGTTACGACATATACAACTTTGTGGACCGGAGGTACAAATATGTAAGACCTGGGACTAACAGGGAACCGATAAAAAGAATAGACATAAAATTATAATCATGGAAGAAAGAACTATCAGTCAAATCGTATTCGACCTGGAGACTATTCCGGGCCCAGACAAACCAAAACCGGAGGACATTAAAGTTCCCCCCAACTACAAAAACCCCGAGGCCATTGAGAAGTATCAGAACGATCCTAAGCGGATCAACGAGCAGTACAAGAAGCAGGCCTTGTCTTACATCGAGGGGCGCATCCATACGATAGGATTCAAGATCGGGACAGATCCAGTGGGTGTGGTGTTTCACCACGACAACGAGGCTATGGTGCTTAAGGGTTTCGAAGAGGCTGTCGTTAATGCCTTCAAGGAGCACTACGGTAACGACACAGCCTACGGAACAACCCTGGTTGGCCATAATATACGCCTATTCGACATACCCTTCCTGTGGCTAAGGGCCCAAAAGTATGGGTGCCATAAACTGCTAAGGATAATCGGAGCCACCCCGGACGACATTAAGTTCATCGACACTATGATGGTAGCCTGTGTTACGGATAAGTACAAGGGCTTTGTATCCTTAGATAATGCATGTAAGTTTTTCGGCTTGCCCGGCAAAGGGGATGTGACCGGTGCTGATGTGTATGATCTGTGGAAGGCCGGTAAGGACCAGGAGATCGCTGACTATTGCGCGGATGACGTGCAAAAGACCCACGACCTGGCCGCCAAGCTTGGGGTTATCACTCTGTAGCGCCATGGAAAGGGGGACATATCATAGTAGCCTATCAAAGGTTACAGCGGAGGAGCTGTTAGAAATGGTGGCCTCTTCGATAGACGATAAGTACTTCTTCCTGCCCTTTTGGTTCGAAAAAACAGATGAAGAGGGGGTTTATATTTTTCATTATCTGGATATGCTTCCAGATAAGATTAAGGATAAAATAAGGGGGATAAGGTTTGACCAAGACTAGACCAGAGGCTAGGCCAGGATGGGAGGAGATCGCTGACAAGCGGTATTACTTTAGAAGTAGATGGGAGGTATACCACGCCAAGTACCTGCAGCTCCTGAAGGACCACGGACAGATTAAGGAGTGGGAATACGAGCCTCAGACCTTCTGGTTTAACGAGATCAAGCGGGGGACCAGGTCATACCTGCCAGACTTCCGGGTAACGGAGAACGATGGGAGTGTGGTCTTCCATGAAGTTAAGGGCTACATGGACTCCAAGAGCAAGACCAAGCTCAGGCGAATGAAGAAGTACTACCCGGAGGTAACCATCTACCTGGTGCAGAAGGACCAGATAGAAGAGATTAAAAAGAAGTTCAGTTTTATATTCAAATCCGACTATAAGTTCGGGCAAAAGAAAAAGAGATGAAGGTAATTGTTGACATTGACGGAACAGTCTCCCTTGTTGGGGATAGGCTTAAGTATTTGGACCAGGATCCGAAAGATTGGGATTCATTTTACGAGGCATGTGGCGAGGACGCCCCGAATTGGCAGATCATTTACCTGGTTGGCGTCCTTATGAATAATGGATACGACATCGTATTTGTTACCGGCCGAAGGGAGTCTGTTAGACACCAAACGGTGATATGGTTGCAGAAGTATTTCCTAAAGACGTTCTTCCCTGATAAACTACTAATGCGGCCAGACGGAGACATCCGCCATGACGTGCTTGTTAAGCCGGAGCTCCTGGATTTGGCGGGGATAAAACGCCCTGACGTTGCCTTTATCCTGGAGGATCGGAGCTCTATGGTAAGTCAATGGAGGGCACTTGGTTTCACCTGTTTACAAGTAGCTGATGGAGATTTTTAAGAAGATATGGCGAAGGCTTCACCCTAAATGCCCCAAATGTGACACGGGCAGGCTGTGGCACCTGGGCGCTGAAATGATCGGTGTTGCTGACATAGAGGTGTGGATCTGTGATGAATGTGGGGAAAGGTTTGTATGAGCTGGATAGATTCATACCAGAAGAAGATAGCGATAGGGTTCGCCAGGTATGTGCTTGGCGCCCTATTCCCTGGGCATGTTACCGGGTGGAAGGGGCTCGACCAATTGTATGACCAATATATACTAGAACAACATGAAAGAAATAGTACTAGAGCTGATCAAGGCCATGGAGGCCAAGAAGACAGCTGAGAATATCGACCCGGGCCACGTCACCGGCATGGATCTCAAGCAAGTTATTAAGGTGTCCCTGACAGAATTGTACAGGGAGGGGAGAATCAAGTACGGTAAAACCCTCAACGACTATTACGTGATGGCTACCGTCCCCACAGAAGATAACCAAGACCCAAACCCCCAATAGCGCCTCCGGCGACAGGGACCCAGGTCTTGTGGTACCACTTCTCCTCGTGGATATTCACCACATTGTAATCGGTTATCCTTATATATGGGCTGGGGGTGGTTACTGAAGCCACCTGCTTCCTTCCTTTATCTCCTAGAGTGATTACCAGGGGAACCTTAGCGTCCAGGTCGAACCAGGATGTCTTATTCTTATCTACTCCGAAGTCTAGTCCTATATACTCGTCATTAAACCCTGTAGAGAAGGGGATCTTCAGATAAGTGCTTTCCCCTTCGCCCGAACCAACGGTTGTGTAAGGCACGGTTATGAACATGGTATCCGGCATGGGTATGCTGTCCTTAGCCGCATTTAATTCTGCGATTAGCCTGGTTATTTGCCGCAATCTTGCAAGATTTAGAGCCTTCAGGCGGTCCTGCTCCAGGATGCCGGCCTGTATGGCCTGCTCTTTGGTTCCTATTACAACATCCTTTTCATAAACATATTGCTCCAGGCTGTCGATCGTGGTAGTGTATACAGTCATTGAATCTGTTAGCTGCAGGATCTCATTGGCCTGGGAGTTTCTAATGGCCTTTGTCGTTAGTATGCCGCAAAAATACGACACGGCAATTAACGCGATGATGATGATGATTAAATGTTTCGTTTTCATTAGTTCTGATAAATTGGTAATGATACATTCGGATATACGGCCATAAGTTTAATCTGACAACAAGTGCAGCACACCGGTATATGCCTGCCGTGTACGAATGAGTAAACCATACAGGTGGCCTCTTCAAGATGGTCCTCGTCTTTTGCGCACATTAAACAGTACTGGGGCTGACATTTAGGGATCTTCTTTATTGCTTCCATGAGTGTAAAGATACAAAAACCCCCGTAATCGAAACTACGGGGGTCGGTATACGCGCCTAACTCACAATTAGACTTCCGTCGAGTTATCTTGCAATAGATCTCAGCGCAGGTTTAGTTGTCTTGTCCAGGGCGCCGGCAGGACTCCTCCCAATGGCCCCGCAGTCTCCGCATCTGAAGCACGAGTATTTATTCATGGGTGTATAGTAAAACTTATCCATCCAGGATATATTGCTACCACCACAGTTTGGACACTGATGGCCATCTCCCTCTACAAATAAACTCATGTTGGGGTGGTTTTTGATCCAGCCCCTAATGTACACATAAAGCTCCTCCAGGCCCGTTACATCCCCCCTGTTATACTCCTCCATTTTCAATAGAGACTCTGGATCCCCGTAGTAACACTTCTTCCACAGGTCATACCCCTCGTGTTCAACCTTCCGCTGCAGCCCGAACCTTTTAGCTAACTCGTCCTGCTTGTTTGAAGACATGAGGGCCACACTCCGCATGATAAGTAGTGTATCAATAACCACGATCGGAGAATAGGGGATCATGTCGTGAATCATATACCTGGCATTAAGCTTCCGAACATCGAAGCGTTTCCCGTTGTGGGCAATAATAATATCCGCCTTATCCAGAAAATGCCACATGGACTCAACGACACGCTTATCATCGCGATTTTTTGCCTCCTCTGGGGTTAGAACGTCTGAGTAAACATCTGGCTCAAACAACCACTTACACGACCAGCTAAGAATGTGCCAATCATCAATGATCTGTTCTGGGCCAACATACTGCTTACCGGGTGACCATCCAAAGAAGGTCATCAGGGAGGTTTCGATGTCCATTATTAATACGTTGGGTGGGGCCGGGACCTCTGGCTTATCAGATGGGGAAATTCCCCTGGCCCTCGCCTCTCTTAAAACCCTCTCTATGGATGAGGGCTTCATCTCAAGAATGGCTGACGCTCTATTTTGATCGACGTGTTTTGCGCAAACATCTACGACCTTTTGTAGGTACTCGTCTGTCCAACTTTGCATGTCTATGGGTTTTGGTTCCGGGCGAAGGTAAAAAGAATAATTGGATTTTCCTAATCTAAATCCCGAAATCTCTTAAATATCTGAAACATTTGAGGGGTGAGTTTTTCCTCTTTGTCCAGCCTCTCTAGGCATTTTATAAGGAAGGACTCGCCCATCTTTGACACAGGAAGCTCAACCCTTTCGTTGCCGGAGAGATCCCAGTAGGCCCTCCCCTGCTCCTCTCTAAACTTGTACTTCTTAACCTCTTCCTCTTTGAGCTTGAGGGTGGACAGTAACTTGTCCACGGTGTCCATGGTTTCAAAATTACCCCTCTCTGGCAGCACCTGCATAAGGGTAAGTCTCTCTTCTATGTTAAGTTTCATGGTAATTTTTTACATAACGGGTATCCTTATTAAAGAATACCCGTAAATTTTAACATAAGGCGCCTATCGGGCCTTGTTGATCCTGATCGAGACAAACACGCCGATAGCTGAAACCAATAGGGATCCACCCATCCAGGCAAGCTTAAGCTTAAGCTCATCCTGCTGAGCGCCAACGGCGAATGCCACAACGATACCGGCCAATACAACGCACGCGCTGATAAATAAGCCAAGTGATTTTTTACTGTTCATAACCGTAGATTTTAATAAAACATATATGTTAACACTTTGAGATACAAATATAAATAAAATTTATGACAGTTGCAAGCTATTCCACCATTAAATCAAACCCAATCTCACCCTTTTTCCTTATTTGCTTGGTAAGGTAGTTCATTTTGAGCGTATATTCTTTACCATCCACGGTCTTAACGGTGTATATTTTAAACTTACTGCGGACATTATCCTTAGATGGATCGAATCTCCCAATAAAGGAATGTGTTTCGCTTATATGAACCACTTCCTCCTCTTTGATTTTGAGCTTTTTTAAAACTCTTTCGATGTCATCCCTTTCCATTATAAACAACTTGGCGCCGAAGCTCCCAAACTATACACATCATATCCAGTCCATGTGGCGGCGGTGAGAACAACATCCGCCTCATCGTTATATGCCCAATTCCCAGACGATAATGATCCAGATGCTGATTGATTAGATGTGGAGCTCGCCGAATTTAAAGTACCGTTAAATATTGTTGTAGTAGCGATATCGCCCTGAAGCTGTGCTGTAACGCTACAATTACCTATTCTATAATATATTCCAGCGCAAAGCCCATAAACATACCAATAGAACGTGCCGTATGTATTCGATCCATTTGCCTCCTGAAAATCAGCACCGTCTTTAGCGCTGCTTGAATTTGTTACTACGATAGCCACAAACGTCCAGCTATTCCCACCATAGTCGGGTGGAACGGGGCTGTAGTTGCCCCAACATGCATCCACAAATGGGTATTGGTTTTCATATATAGTTACATCGTCATAGCTATCCGATATGGAAGAACCAAATCGCCCATAAATTGTGGATCCGCCATTATTCCCGATGTAGACATCAATATACACCACATTAGCCCCCGGTATGTCTGACACCAGGAAGGTGTCTAAAATAATCTGAGAAGCACTTGCGGGTTTGGCCGTCTGATTGTTAGTGTGTCCCACTGGTGGAGTTACGGACGATTCAGAAACTAATGTAGAGGTGGTTTTTATTAAATTCGTTCCATTTGTTCTGTCTGTTAACGATGGATAATATTTAATTATTATGTACGGAACAGAACCAGATGTTAACTCCCTGACGTTTAATTCTTCGAGGTACACGATGGTTGTGAAATCAAAAGAGGATCCCCCGGGGCCGTAACCAAGGCCGTCCGGGTAGCCATCGAATAGGTATGGGGTTAGGGCGTTATGATTGTATCCCCTGAAGTCGCCTAGCTTATCATCGGATGTTGGTGCTGTGAGTTCGATCAGCTTTGTGCCTGCATTAGCCGAAATAGAGCCAGATCGGTAGAAGCTCCACTTATTTATGGACGCATGTCGTGTTAATGACGTTTGCGTGCGATCATTACCACGGGTAATGCCAAGCTCTGCGCAAACAGAGGTATGGCTACAGTTGTCTAAAGCATGCGCCATTTATCGTCTAACTTTTTTTCAAGCTCATTTATACGACGCTCCTGCCCCTGTATGATCTGAAGCATTGGCACCGTAAGCTTACTGTACTGAATCATTAGATACCCCCCCTTATTGGGCTTTACAGATTCTGGGAATATCTTTTGAATATCCTGGGCGATTAACCCAATCTCATGCTTGTTTTTCAAAATATGGTCATATTCAATGGTTTTAACATCGAGAAGTTGACACGACCTGCCGTGCTCTATTATTTCCACATTTTTTTTCAGACGGATATCGGACGTATCAAAAGACTCAATCTCACCAACCGCCCTTAAATTCCCAGACTTATCAAGCGTCATAAGATTAGCACCTGCCGAATCTTCCCATTCAAGACTCTCTGGCGTTGTGCGATAAACTTGCTGTATGCCCACCGTCCCATCGGTATCATAGAAATACAAACCATGAGGTCCGTTGTTTGAGCCAGAACCAATGTGTATAGAAGAGCCAACATAATTAAGGCTTATATCCCCCTGAAAATAGGTTGCTCCAGTAAACCTTCCGGTGCCACTCACATCAAGCGAATAACTTGGGGTCTGGTCGTTAATACCAACCCTGCTCTGTGAAGTGATGGTTAACTGAGGCGAGCCAGAGTCACTGTTGTTGTTCCAATCACCAACCCTGAAATCCATAGAGTTGTGTCCAGATGGATTGTATTGCTTAACATTGATTTCTCCGACAATAGAGCGAGAGTTGCCACCACTAACGTCCATCATGAACAGAAGCTTATTCGTGCTGTCCGTATCGTTGCCCCTATCGTCGTTCCACAATTCGAGAACACCGGGATTTCCCAAAGCTGTTCCAATCGCAACGGTACCGGATGGGAAGTGCACCCTCCCGCCGTCCGTGCATGCTATATCAAGGTCACCCGTCCCCCTGTGGATTATTTGCGAGTCTGTATTTTCCCCCGTGTTATTCCTTATTATTCTAAGGCCGTAATCCGTATACGTATCATCACCGTGAAAGTCAATGTAAGCATATCTATTACCGGTACCGCCAGTGTTTATTTCAATAGCCGAAGAGCTAAGGGTTGTAACATTCGCGGCCGTTATTGTCGATGCAGCAGAAATCGTTCCGGTAGATGTGAGCGTTCCGGCAGACAGACTTGTAAGACCAGATACGACGGAATTAAGAGCAAAAGTTATTGTGTGTGTCGGTGGCGAACCGGCTACAAAGCCGTATGACGTTGTGATATTACTTCCACCAGCATACACTACAGTATGAGCGCTGCCAACCCTCGTATAAGATCCACTATCCGCCTCGGCATCCCAGCCCGAGTAGAACGCCGTTGGACCCGTATAGCTTATTTCTATTTGTTGATTGGTCTGGTCCCACTGTATAGTTATGTATGTCGGACTGTTGGTGTGAAAATCCAGGGCCCCGCCCAACGCAATAGTGTTCGGCGAGGCGGCAGAACCATCCACGGTAACATCAAACCCCAAAGTGGACAGGTCTAGTTCGTGTGAGTGATGGGTCCCGGAAAATCCGTTTAAAGATGTTGCGGTGATAGTGGAGGGCGTCCCCATGGCGACCGATCCCGATGCTGTAATCGTTGTGAAATCCATTCCATCACCCGCCGAAACGCTGGTAACCGTACCCGTCCCGGGAGGTGATGGCGTCTGCCAGGACACGTCATAGTCCGTGGCACTGTCTTTGGTTAGCACCTGCCCGGTTGTGCCGCCCGCTGGAACATTCTGAACACCGGTTCCGGCGGACTGAACTATATTTATAGTTACCCTGATCAACCCCTTGCCGGCCTCCAGGGAACGGCCTATTAAAATATAAGAATCTTCATCTCCTATTGGGGCTGCGTATCCAGGGAGGGCCCTGTCTGAAGCAACGGCGACCCTTAGGTTCTGATCCACAGATACGTATCCCTTAACATATACCTTGGCCTCACCAGATGACTGTATCATGGCCGGCGTATTCGGATTAGAGGGCGTAGTCGTTACCCCTATTGGGGCGTCTCCGATGCCACAAAGATCAAACCCGCCATTTACCGCCTTTACGAGCCTTCCCTCGCCTACCAGCCTTCTGCTTTTGTTTATCAGTTTCGCCATATATTATCTGATGTAACCCGTCAACAATAAAGCCCAACAAGTAGGCCCTTGGCTCCTGGTTGTTTGGGTCGTACTTAATGTCTCTTGACTCCATGATCTTAGTCGTCAGGTGGTCGGCCTCGTGGGCTATATTCCCTGGCGACAAAGAATCTGATGTAAAGATAACACAAAAAACGCTTGGGTTGCTTAAGTAGTGAAGTGTTACGGCGTTGCCGTTTAACTCTTCGTGCCAGCCAGCATCGTAAACCTCCTGCTCAAAAGACTCCTGGTCGTCCACGACAACCACATTGACCCGGCAGTCGTAAATGGGGACCGTTAGGGTCTTTTTAATCATTTTTTCAGCTGGAAGTGGGGGTGGTCGTGGAAGGTGTGGTCCTTTAAGAAGGTGTCACTGTCCCAATCCAGGCCACTCACCAGGTGGTGTTCGATCTGTCCATTGGACTTCATCATTGCCGCGACCCCGAGAACGAACCCAACGTATACCTTCATCCTGTCAGTGTTGGTCCAGTTAATGGGGTACGGCACAGAGTCCACGGCCATGCTTGGGAATGAATTATGCTTTGAGTTGGGGTATTTTACCTGGGAGTATCCCTTCTCATACACATCGTCCTGCTCCTCCTTGGTTCGGTGGCCACAGATGATCGTATTGTCCCAGTACTTGATAACATAGTTAAAAATTGTCTGCAGGTCCTGGTGACAGGTTTCCAGCTTCTTGCGAGATGATTTGCTGTATGACGGCATGATTATCTAAATGTAAAAAATGCAATTACGAATAGGACCACATCCTGAACAACATTATGCACCTTTGCGCACGCACCTCCGCTGGTTTTTCTGACCAGTTCCTCAACACGAACAACCGCCTCGTGGGTTTTATCATGTCTCGAGTTGCTCTCTTCTATGTAGAGGTTAACCTCTCTATGAACCTCTCTTTTTACCAGCTCGTTGAGGTCTGTTATCGGCTGTGATGTGTCCTTCTCTTTCATTTGATAGTGTCTATGGGTACGAACTCTATTTCTGGTTCATGGCTGTATACTCTTCTGCGTATGGCCCTGGTAACCGAGTCCCATCGGATACTATCCGATCGGAATTTTTTTTTAACCACTCATCAAGCAGGTGCTCCATTTGCTCGGGGGTAAACATGTCCTGATCCCGGAACAGGGTAACGATCTCGCTTAGATCATCCCCCTTGTCCTCCAGCTCCCTATGAACAGAAACCAGATCCCTCTTGACATCGGCAATGTCCCACGAAAGCTGCTTCTGACTTTCCCCCACCTGCGCCACATCCTCCGAAAGCATGCTCTGCTCTGCGTTAATGTAGTCCACCTTGGTCTCGATGCTGTCCAGCTTCTTGGACTCTGATCGCTCCGCCAGGCGCTGGCCAAAGAAAGATACGCCGCTGATAAACACAACGGCCCATATAACCTGCCAGGTCTGGGAGGGGGTGAGTTTGGATATGTCTATTTTCAATAGGGCCATTTTAATCTCTACTAATAGGTCCGGGCGGGATTTCCCCACCCGAACCTTCCAGGTATTTTTCTACTTAGGGTCCTTGGCCAGCCAACCCGTAACAAGGTTGATCAGCACACCAACACCGGCTAGAATCTCATTCAAGGCGGTTTGGATTTCAAGTTGGGTATCGGGGTCAACTTGCTCGGGCCAAACGAGTCCGGCCACCACAAGAAGGGATCCGATGATAACACCAGCCGTGGTTTTCCAATCTTTCATTTTTCTGGTTTTAAGTTAAACTTATATAATTACTGCAAAGATAATTAAAATTCATTTAAGGGAATTGCAACCCCCAATGTAAAGGCCCAACCATAAAATATCCCCTTACCCTGGGGTGGGGGGTTGAGTTCATTCCATGCCCGGTCCCACATTTTCTTGGTTCCGGTGTAGTGCCACGGCAGGCCACGCTTCAGATTGTAAGTAATGTCAAACACCCCGGCCCTAATAAACGTGGCGCTGGCGTAATAATATAGATGCTCGTTCCAGTCTCTGAGACCATGGACCCAGTGCGCGGACCCCCACATGGCTGCCTCTACCCCATTCAGGGCCCAGCCCCAGTCATTTCCGTCGTCCCGGATAGCGTCCCCAAGGGCCCCGATTGTGCTTGACACGATGTTCCACCCAACAATTCCGAAGGATCTCTTGTGCTTATGCCACCAGGTGTTGGGCTTAACGGGCGCCAGGGATGCACCAGGCGCCCAATTTAAGGAGACCTCCTCCTCGTAGGGGTAGTATGCCGGTGACGTGTAAACGTCCTGAGATCGGGCGAGGGTAAAAGCCAGAAGCAGTATTGCCGTTGCGAGTGCTACTCTCATTGTCTTACTAAATTACGTATTTCTAGGTTTGTGAATATATCAGGATCATCCATCTCAAGAACAAAATATTTGGATGAAGTATAATCATTATCGGTTCCGCTTATAGCCAGAGTCCAATCATCTACTCCATAATCACCACCTTTTATATATACTTTGAAAGCCCCATCTAATGCTCTGGTGATAAGAAGCTCGTAAACAACATCTGCCTCAAGATAATCATCAGCAGTTTGACCAACTAATACAAATGATCCGGTATTTTTCCATAATCTTAATTGTGCGCCGCTATGACAATCAACAATATATGACCCGGCAGATGATGTTAGCGTTGTTTTTGCTTCTTGGCATATTATTCCGGCAATACGTTGATTTGATGTTGTTGTTACATTACCAAGTCTAAATTTAAACTCCCACTCACCATATGCTACATCGCTTGGAATAGCTACAGTGCCAGCAGATGTACACTCTAAAAATTTAGTGCCTTTGTCGAGTAGGGGATAACCTTCTGGGACTTCTTCAAAAGAAACATCTTTCAAATATCCAGTAAAATCACTTGCGGCCCTCATTGATATATTTACCCCGGCAGCAACAAAATAAACGGTGTATCTTTTATTCACCGCATTAATAAGCCAGTTAATATTTAGCCCATCATACCAAGCAAAATCACCAGCTTCATCGCTACCCTCTATTATAAAAGACAACTTATAATACCTGCCAATTGTTGCGACACTATCTTGTCTCAAGTTCCCGGCAGATATAGAAGCATCGGCATATGCTCGATAACCGCCATTAGGATCGGCAACAATAGACCAATTTGCATCATGAACATCCCATCCAGTCCAATCTCCGGTTGCGAAATCACCATTGGTAAATAACTGCCCTGATTCTATGGGAGGACTGATTCCCTTAACTTCAAACGATCCTGTTCCGGCGATCAAACGCCCACTTAAATCTGCCATATCTTATTTATTTTTAACCGATTGCGTCACCTACACCAAAGTCAGCAGTGAAATTTCCTCGCTTCTCAATCTTCTGGAAACTCGAATGATATTCCTGAGCTTCTTTTTCTGAGAAGGCGTAATTGAATATACGTAAATCTTGAAGCTGAGTTCCAAAATATACACCAGTAGAACCAAAACAATCCCATATAAAATCTTCGTTCGTGCTAATAGTATCATTCCCTAATAATACCCCATCCTGATAAAAAGATAATACAGTTCCCTCTCTTGAAATCATAAAGGTAGATTCTTCATCATAAGTATTATTAAATAGCACACTAAACACAGCGCTTGAGTCGGCTCTATATCTAAAATTAGTCAAGGATAACCAAATATAATTTGCAACACCTATACCAGAAAAAGGAATAAACGTAGTGCCTGCTGCCGATGTTAATTTAGCTCTAAAAGCTATAGTATGCGTTTTTCCAAGATTCTTTGATGTTATATTAACACCATCAGTTCCATTGTAATGCCACAACATTCCATTCTCTGTAGTTACCCCGAAATTAACAGTTCCATTATTCCCATTCCCACTAATATCAACCAACACCCCCTCTGGTGAAGGAATCATGTTGTAGGCCGCTACGAGTCCTGTGACTTTTTTAAGAGATGCACCCGTTATATTAGCCACAAAATTATCATCAGCACCATCAATCCAGAATATTAAACTATCTCCACCGACTCCAGTTGCGTATTCTCCTGTTATATGATATATTCCGGGAGATAATGTTGTCCCAATATTAGAAACACTTGTTCTTTCTGTACTGCCAAAACCACATCCGTACAATAATACTGTCCCACTAACAACTTCAAGGGTAACAGATATTTTAACCCTTTCCCCAATTAATATAGTTTCATGTAGCGGCCATTGCCAGCTTGGTCTAAATCCTTCGCTACCTGAATTATCAACCATTGATACACTGACATCTTTTCCATCTGTTGTAACTGTAACATCTGCGGCTGACCCTTCTGTTATATTAGTAACCTCTGGTTTTACTTCTTCTCCGTCCCATTCAGTGACTTCAAGAGTGTTTATAGTAAGCACCCCAGCTTCAGAAGCCCCTTGTCTCACATAGAACCCACCAACAGTATATGGACAAGTATAAATAACCCATCCCGACTTATCTCCTAGGGTGCTGTTAATCATTTGCTCCCGGGGGGATGTAGCTTGTAATCCATCGACCGCATATAAATCAACAAGCATTAATTGATTGGTCATAGAAAAATCATATTTTATTAAATACGTTTTTCCACCAACCATAGAATGAGGGCTATTGTTTGCAGTGGCTCTCCCACCGATCCCAGTAAGAGTCATTGTATTCTGGGTTGATCCAGTAATAGCCCCCGCATCGAACCAATGAGAGTCGTTCGATAAATCAAAGCTATCAAAAACATCAGTATTCACATCAGCATCAGGATTACCAATCCTCGAATCGACAAGATGACTTAAATCATGTGCTTTAGGTAGTAATTGTGCCATATCTTATTGTATTGTTTTATCTTTTCCCTTTGCCCGAACTTACTCCACGATGCGTGTGGTAGGACTCGCTATTAAAAATTCGTTGTAGAGCTTGGCTCTTTCTTTAGCCGACAGCGCCTTATCGTATATCTGCACCCTGCCTATTTCTTTATTCCCCTCTAAATATGCACCGTTCAAATATGATCCTACTGATATTTCATCATATTCACTGAAATCAGAAATCGCTGTGATGGCTTCAGAATGAACCTCAACTCCATTGATATATATATGCATCATTGAGTTAGCCTCGTCATATATCGCTACAACATGATTCCATTCCATTAACTCGTAATTGGGATTAGCAACACTTTTGACTGTTCCATTATAAAATACCATAAAAACCCGTGGAGAATTATTACAACGTATTCCAATATTATCTTCATAGTTTACATAAGTGTCGTTACCAATACAACAGAAGGCCGCATCTCCTAAAGCAAGAATCTTCACCCAAAGCTCTATTGATTTACCGCTACCAATAGTTAGGGTAGGGATATCGCTATATAAAACATATGCCCTATCTGATTGGCCGACATCCCCCAAGGCAATTCCTTTTTCTCTTCTAACGAAATTATAATCTGTAGCAACTCCAACTTCACCAGAAATGGGATTAATTAAGCTTCCTTTCCTTGCGTCGAATTCAAATATATTTGCCATATCTAATTATTTGTTATACAGGTGTTTGGTGGATGTGTAGTATCGACTGATCTCTTCTGGTGTGAGTAAGCCTTCTAAGACGATTACTTCCCCCATTAAATCATTCAAACCCCGACTGCCCGCGTTTTGATTACCAATAATCATATTGGTAGACCCTGCAACAGGAGTTCCAGAATCACTTGACACAGTACCAACTTCTTCTCCATTATAATATATTGCAACAGTTCCGTCAGCCTTTCTTGTTACGGCTAAATGAAGCCATTCGTTAAAAGGTACCGCAGTAGTAGTAATAGAATAATCTGAAGCATTTGATGTAACAGCTGTGTCATCTGGTGTAGTACCCCTTATGATTAATCGCCCATTATCAAAAAATCTTCCTTGCAAAATCGAGCGTCCAAGATTCTTAATATCAAACCAACCTAAAAACGTAATATCCCCGGTCAGATCATTATAATCCCCACAATCAATCTTAGACGTATCTCCATTAAACCTCGGCACTCTAACCGATCCTTCTTTAACAACATCAACATCTGTTAATTCTACTTCAGGAATGACTTCTTGAATATAAAAATCATAAATATCTAAATCGAATGCATCAGCATCTGATCCATTCAGATATACAGTTACCTCTAGCTGTGAGTCTCCAGCCGTAAAAACAGCCTGAAAATACTCTTCATTAGTAAAAATATGATCCCTATAATGATCCTCTTCAGCTATAACCCCACCAACTCTTATTGGAATACCAGCCAATAATCTCACTGATCCGGAATTAAGTCGTGATCTAAAAAATACGTTATATTTTTTGTTAACAGTTATTCCGGGAGAGGCTGAGAAATTAAATTTTATTGTAGGTCTGTAGTTTTCAGAAGGAGATGATGTTTGTGTTATATTTACTAATCCATTCGAATAGGTCACTACAGCATCACCCCCAGTACCAGCATTAAATAAAGTCGCTCCAGTAGGACGTACAGCCTCCAAATAATCCCCACTCAATAGATTCCTACACACACCATCAAACGAGTTAACGTGGAGGATTTTGGAGGTTGGATTGACAACTACTTCTTTAATAGATAGAGATGTGATCACGCCTGTAAAAGCTCCGAAATATAAATACATCCCAGTTCCCGTATCTGGTTCATAGTAGTATTCATATGTACCGTTAGCCTGTATAAGTGGTGCTGTTCCGGCTCCTGTTCCATCATAACATGCTCGTAATGTTCCGCCAGCAAGATCCTCTACCGTTATTGAGATAGAATAATTTTTACCGATTTCCCAGAAAGTTTGAGCAGCAACAGCGCCAGTTCCACTAACAACTGTAAGTCCATTAACATAGCTCATTTCAGGAATTGTCAGATTCCAGAAACCCGGAGCATCCCACCCAATAGTCATCTCTGCGCTTAATCCTTCACCATGCTCCAAACTCGGCACCTTATACCTCGCATCGTTGTACAGGTTTGATACTTCTTCGGCGGTGAGGGCTTTGTTGTAAATTTCGATAGAATCAAAATCAATGGAACTTTGAGTAGTTCCTGCGTTAAATCTTGAAACAGAAAAAGCACTAATTCTTTCAATTTGTGTAGTTGCTGTAACAACAACATCAATCCACTGATTTTCAAATCCAGACAAACTACCATTTACTACACCGTTAATATAAAATGTAACGCTTGTAAAAAGCGAATTAGCAAGCAGCGCCCCTATCGTACTCCACCCAATATATCCAGCACTAGAACCAAGTCGCATGTCAAGAAAATAATTAGTACTTGACGGTGTTACATTTGTGGGGCGACACTTAAATCTAAAAGTTACATCTTGACCTATTGGTAAATTAATCCCTTTAACATTAACTGTTGATGATGTAGCCAGCGAAGATAGCCACTTACCACCAGATATGTTCCCAGTTCCTAATATTACATCAGTTATATTAGGATTACGCCTCACCTCCTGTTCACTCGAAAAATATTCTGCGAACACCAAATTTTTATCCAAAGGCTTTCCTCTTCTATATATACTCATTATTTCACATATTCTTGACGACTGCCACTTTGATCAAACTTCATGTGACTATCATTAAACAATACATATATATTCTCAGCAGTATCATCCCCATCATCAGGAGCAATACGAGTAAGTCTAAGAATAAATATAGAACTAACTGTAGTATTAATTGCAGGAATATCTCCAATTTCTAATAGATTGTGTACCCCTGCCTCATCTCCCTGAAGCACATAATCTCCACTAGTAAGTGTACCGATTGATTGAAAAGAATCTCCTACACCAGCCCCTACACCAGTAAGTTGAAATTGGAATTCATCTCCTGCATCATTACTAGCGATAGTCCAATGAATATGATTATCTATAATTTCATTAAGCTTAGCTCCATGACTTGTTTGCACAAAAAGATCTATATAATCATTTGTATCAAATGCAAGAGCCTGTGTTGTAAATCCATCTAAAGTTATATTGGTCCATTGTGGAGCATTAGATGTAGGAACCCTAGCGGCACTAATAGAACCAAGCATATCGTTCCAATTATAAGGACCCCCTGGAGATCCTATCTCATCTGGTGAAACATTACTTGTACTATATGTAGTCATATTACTTAATTACTTCTGAAGAATAAAATGCCCAGTCTCCACTACCATCCCACTTGCTATAAGCAACCATTTTTTGCAACACCGCACTAACCTGTGCTTCTGTAAATATATCAGAAAATTCATCTGCTACTGTACTAAGCAATGCAGTTGCATTTGCAGGGGGAGTATTATAGACAGCTGGAGTAATTTCTTCTCCAGTAACCTGATCTATTTCTGCTGGGGTTATAAGCACTTCTCCTCTCATCAAAGAACGAGAGGTTTCTTCTATTTCATCTATTGCTCTATATAATCTGGCAACTACTTCTCTCTTTAATCCAGGTACATCATAGGCAAGTTTCTTGGGTAGAGTCTTTTTTACAAAGCCATTTAAAATAGCTACTTTTTGCTGTCCAGATAAAGCCGCAATCAACTCTTGTAAAGTTGGTTGGGGTTTAACCGGGAATTCGTCATAATATGTAAATCCTATATTTGCCATAATTAACTGGATTTTTTAATATAAATATCAAAATCATTTGCTGCTGCGGCAGCGGCACCACCATCAATAACCTCAGCCACAATCTTAATCATATACTTAAGCATCGGTCTTGAAGTATCTACAAAATACAATCCTTCTGTAGTATCGTTAGTTGCAGATAAAGTAGCTCCTCCAAATATATCAGTAGATAAGTCTACCCAATATGTATCATCAGTATCGTCTGCATCTGCATCAAGAGTTCCATATATTTTACAATATGCTACATTATTAACATCATCAGTAGAAAGACGAGCGTGTATTGTCATGTGATTAAAACCTTCTGTAGGTATCACAAATCGTTTACACTCAGGTAACCAATAAGTATCTCCTGTCCAGTCTGTAATTGCATCTGTAGTAATAGCAGTAGCACTATCTACACTAAGTACAGTTGCAGCAGTGTCTTCTTCTTCACTATATGCTTCAAAACCAACTGCTACACTTGCGACACTAAAGCCACCATCCGCATCAGTAAGAGTATCAGTATCAGTACCATCAGC
>Ga0180438_10002072_pt1 | contig 33836 bp, 26 predicted proteins | sample SS_ome_12_FD_132455 | JGI IMG/M metagenome (GOLD analysis project Ga0180438, IMG submission 132455) | Hypersaline lake sediment archaeal communities from the Salton Sea, California, USA - SS_3_D_2 metaG | ecosystem: Environmental > Aquatic > Non-marine Saline and Alkaline > Hypersaline >... | reverse complement strand
CATCGTTGCCATGTGACGATGTTTACATCGACGGCGTTCACGTGATTCGGATGCCGGCGGCGGAACTTGCCGCTTACGCAGATCGGCACCGTTACCGGCCGACGTTTCATTCCAGGTCGCGGTTTCAGGTTTTTAACCATGCGTGGTGGATACGGCACCGGTTTCGGCAGCATTATCTGAAACGCTGCGAGCTCGACGTCTATGCGCATCTTGGCGGATAAAAAAAGGGCCGGATTTTGTTTCCGACCCTGGTTTTTTCCTTTCACACCGCTGGCCATTTGACCGGCTGCTTGGGATCCGGTTCGCCTGTAAAGGGCATAAACCGGTCCGTTAGGGTTTTTATTATCATATTGGACCTACTCCGGACCTCTTCATTCGCCTTTTCGTCGATGGCCGCGAGAAGGTCATCGGAGATCCGAATCATGATCTGCCTCGAAACTGACATCATTTTACCTCCTTTCCAGCAGTTTATTGACTTGCCGAGGTCGTTAGAAGTTAGTTTGATTTGATTTTGCGCGGATCGCTATATCGTTCATCAACGTCATCGGTGGATCCGTAGCGGGTGTAAACAGGTTTTTCCGGTGTCTTAATTTTGTTTCCGACTTGGTACAACTCCCTTTCTTCGTTTTCCCACCTTTCCAGCACTTCGTTGTTGTAATGTTCACTGACAGCCTTGTACACACCCGGGACCGTCAATAGAACGGCCGCATCTTCTTTCACGATTTGCGAAAGGACACGGTCAAAATCGTCTTGTGTCATTTTTGAATAATCCATACTTACCTCCTTGGTTTGGGTTAAAATTTTACCTGGCATAGACAACATATATCAAAAGTAAACGGTTGTCAAGAGGAAAGTTTAAAAAAGTAAAATAAATTTTGTCCATGGTTCGAGTCCAAGCTATAACCTGATGTTATATTTTCCTTGACATTTGGGCTGAAGTATGCACAAGATACTTAATCATGGTTCGACAGGTTTTTAAAATTTATTATCTGCAACGTGAGGCAGCGAATGTGAGGCGATCGTCGCCGGGCAGGTAGTCCGGTAGGGTTCTGGAAAAATCGTGGCTTAAATCATAGATGAGAGCGTTTCGTTATGGGAAAAAAGAAACCGGCGGTTGATTTTAATATTGTCAACGGCAAGAAAAAGCGCGGACCCGGGCAGCCGACCAAATTAACGCCTTCGGTGAAAGAAAAAATTTCGTTTTTGTCCCGGAAAGGCTTTACTGATGCCGAAATGGCGATGTGTGTTGATGTCACTGAACAAACATTCAACAACTGGAAAAAACAACAGCCTGCATTCTTTGAGTCCCTAAGTGATTGGAAAAAAAAGCCAAACAAAGAAGTTGAGCGGTCTCTTTTCGAGCGCGCCTGCGGTTATGAGCATCCCGAGACAAAATCACAATATGTCGCCGGCGAGGGTTGGCAGCAAATTACAGTTACCAAACATTACCCACCGGATCCGACCAGTATGATCTTTTGGCTGAAAAACCGGCAGCCGGCCAAGTGGCGCGATAAAACAGATCTTGATTTAAATCAAACAGTTGACCTTAATTTGTCCGAAAAAGACAAGGACCTTTTCCGCAAGGCGGCCAAGGAAATCAGCCAAAGGGTGATCAGCGCTACCGTGAAAAACAGGGCGAAAAAGAAATGACAGCCAGCGCAGCAGCATTAAAGACGCTCGAAGACGGCGACCCATCGGTGATGATGTCGGTCGACCCCTGGAGTTGGTGCTACTATAACAAACTGCGCCTGGCCGGCGGCCGCTATCAGGTTTTCGGCCATGAGTTTCAGCGCGATGTTCTGCAATCGACCTACCGGCGCCAATGCGCTAAAAAGTCCCCCCAAATGTTCGGCCTGACCGAGATTATGGTTATCCGCGCATTACACGGCATGAGATACGGCCACTATCCTCAAGGCGTTTTGTATTTGTTCCCCACCGATGATGAGGTTGGTGATTTTTCAAAGTCAAGGTTTAAGCCGTTTTTATCTAATAACCGCGATGCCATAGGACGTTATGTACGCGAGACCGATACGGCATCGGTCAAGCGCGTCGGCAATGCGTTTTTGTTTTTCCGCGGTGCGCGGCTCAAAGACATCGAGGGCTCTCAAAAATCATCCTCAAAGCTAAAAGCCTTGCCAGTGGACGCGCTTGTTGGTGATGAGGTCGACGAGATGGATCCCGGGGCAATCGATTTGGCCAAGGGCCGGATGGACCATTCACTGGTCAAAGACGAGTTTTATCTGGCCAACCCGACGGTTCCCGACTACGGCATCGACAAGATGTACCAGGACAGCGATCAGCGGATTTGGATGATCGAGTGCCCGGCCTGCGGCCGCGAAAACAACCTCGAACTGCAGTTTCCGAATTGCCTGCGCCGGTTGAAGGATCGTTCCGTTATCCGGGTGTGCCGCAAGTGTGGCGGTGAGCTCAACCCTCGGTTTGGCTACTGGGTCGCCCAGTTTCCGGATAAGAGCGATGATATGGTCGGGTGGTGGATTAGCCATCTCAATTCGATGTATACCGATCCCAAAGATATCCTCGAAGAATACGAAAGCCCGGATACCGATATGGTGCGATTTTATAACCGGCGCCTGGGTATGGCATACATCAAGGCCGAAGACCGGCTGACCAAAAACGATGTGTATAATTGCTGCGGACCAGATGCGATGTCGCTGCGAGACAGCGGGCCGTGTTGCGCCGGTGCTGATGTCGGCGGCCGTGAGCTGCACGTGTTGATTGCCCGGAAAATCCACGATGTCGGGCTGAAGATTGTCAAGATAGCCCGGGTGCCGGGTTTTCCGGATTTGTGGGATTTGTGCCAGCAGTTTAACGTCAGATCGATTGTGATGGATTTAAAACCCGAAATCCATAGTGTCCGCGAGTTTTGCACCAAGGCCCCGTTTAAGGCGTTTGGGTGTGATTACTCCGAGGAGTCCAAGGGCGTTGCAGTCTGGAACGACGGCAACAAGGTCGTGACGGTCAACCGGACGGAGATTTTCGAGGCTTCGCACAAACAGATTACAGTTTCCGGCCGGACGGTGATTCCTCGAAAAGACGACGAAGTGGAAGAGTTCGCCAAGCAGATGATCGCGGTCGCCAAGGTTTTAGAGGACCGCAAGGCCGGCGGCTCTGTCATCGGCAAGGTTTACCGGTATCGAAAACTGGGTGCGGACCATTACCGCAACGCATTGAATTATTTGATTTTGGCCGCGCAAAGGGCGCCGGTTGTCACCTCGCGGCTTGCCGGGCCCGTCAAACAGGTTGAATTTTATTATGGGTGATCACATGGCATCGTTTTGGCAACGAGCGTTTAATATCCTGGTGGTGATATTGGCCTTGTATTTTTTCTGGTTGACAGCCAACTACCGGGCGATGTGGACCATTCAGCAACGACTCGACGCAGAGCAGAGTGAAGCAATCGTTAATCTCATCCGAAAAACAGGGGTTTGACCATGGAGCAGATCCAGCCATATAACGATACCGCCTCCAACAGCAAGGGCCTCGTCATGGTCATGAACAACAGTCAGCTTGACCGTTACAACCAGGCCATGCAAAACGCCGATGCCACGCAGGCCCTCCCGTTTGTAACCGGGTTGGCTTCCCATGTCTCCAAATGCTGGTCGGCCAACAAGACCGCCAAGCAGCCGATCGAAAGGGTTTTGCTTGAGTGCCTGCGCCAGCGAAACGGCGAGTATGAGCCACAAGCGTTAGAGCAGCTGCGACAGCAGGGCGAACCCGATCCGATTTTTATGATGATCACAGACATCAAATGCCGCGCAGCGATTGCCTGGATCAAGGATGTTTTGTTGCCGGCCGGCGAAGTTCCTGCCCATTTCAAGCCCACCCCCATTCCCGACATGCCCCCGGAAATGATGCAACTGGCCAAGGTCAAAGCCACCGCGGCGTTACAACAACACATGATCGAATCTGGCATCGATATCCGGCAACTCAGCCAGGAGCCCGAGAAAATCAAAGAAATCATGGAGCAGGTCCGCGATGAAATCAAGCAACTTGTCAACGAAATGGCCACAGAGGACGCCGACAATATGACCCGCGAAGTCAACGATGAGATGGTTGACGGCCTTTGGTACGAAGCCATGGATAGCTTTATCGATGATTTTGTGACCTACCCATCGGCTTTTCTCGAAGGTCCGGTCAGGAAAAGAAAGAAAAAGATAGCCTGGCGGCCGGGTCCGGACGGCAAAAGCATGCCGGAGGTCATAACCGATACGATCCAGGAGTATAACTGGATCAGCGCATTTGACGTGTATCCGTCATCTGGCGCCAAAAGCCTAAATGACGGCAACCTCATTCTCCATAAACGCATGAGCCCGAAAAACCTGCAGCAAATGATTGGCGTGGAAGGATTTGACGAAGAATCGATCAGAAAGGTTTTGGACCTGTATTCAGTCGGCGGGTTGCGCGAATGGTTATCGGTGGACAGTTCACGAGATTACCTGGAAGACCATCACGCATCGATTTCCGATGGCGAACCGCAAATAGACGTCTTAAAGTTTTTCGGCGATGTTCCCGGGAAACTGCTGCGCGAATGGGGCATGGACGAAACGGAGATTCCGGACGAGTCTCTCAGCTACCCGGCGATTGTCTGGAAAGTCGGTGATTACGTGATATCCGCCCGTATCAACCCGCATCCGCTCGGCAAGAGAAACGTTTATACAGCATCGTTTATCAAGAAAAACGGTTCGATATGGGGTCGCGGTATTCCGCAAACCATGAAAGACATTCAGCGGATATGCAACTCTGCCGCCCGGGCCTTGCAACGCAATATGGGTATCGCCTCCGGCCCGATGGCCTGGGCTTTAGAAGACAAGATGCACCCCTCCATGGATTTGACGATGTTTCCCTGGAAGATTTTCCGGTTTACAACCGAGCAGATGGGCGGATCCGGCCAGCGCAACTTGCCGATGGGATTTTTCCAGCCGCGGGTGATCGTCCGGGAATTGCTTGAAATCTATCAAAAGTTTTATGATCAGGCATCCGAAGTGACCGGTATTCCGGCGTATGTTTACGGGTCTGAAAAGATCGGCGGCGCCGGCGAGACCGCTTCCGGCCTCTCGATGCTTATGAACGCGGCCTCCAAGGGGTTAAGGGCCTCTGTCATCCACATCGACCAGGGCGTTACGAAACCAAGCTGGGAGGAACACTGGCTGACCATCGTTTTATCCGGTGACGGGCGGTCATTCGGCGATGCCAAGCTGGTGGCCCGCGCTTCCGACTATCTCATGCAAATCGAGCAGCTGCAGGCGGCCTTGGCCGATGCGCTTAGCCGAACGGCCAACCCGGTTGACATGGAGATCATCGGGCTGGAAGGCAGGGCGGAAATGTTACGCGAATATTTCAAACGGCTAAAAATACCGGTGGACAAGATCGTTCCGAACCGCGAATCAATCATCAACAAAAGCGCCAACCAAAAATTTCAGCAACTTGTTACCAACCTGGCCGGCGCCCTTAAAATCGAACCGCAGCAGTTAATCGCAATGGCGCAAGGAGCGCCGCCCGCGGTGCAGGAGGCCGCATAATGACAGAAAATCAATCAGAATACCAAGGCGATCAAACCATCGGCAATATGACATTAGAGGAAGTCGGACTGCATGATTCCGAAATGTTTAATGCCGTTATCAAAAACGCCAAAAGATACACATTTGTTGATCCGAACACCGCCATAAAGTTTGTTTCCGGGTGTATCGGGGCGACATTGGATTACCTTGGCATCGGCAGGGCAACACAGCTTCCAGTAAAGGTGCTGGACGAAATCCAAAGGCAAAAGGGGATCGTTATCGAGCACCGCAAACATTTTACTGGAGAAGATGTCTGGAAAAACGGGATTTACATCTACAAAAAAGATATCATGGTGTCGTTTATATCCGATATCTTCGCACCGACTCAAAACCCGATACTGGTAAACCCGGTCATGGAGCAGTGGATCGTTTTTACCAACGCGAGGATCTGATGATAAGATATCCGGATTGGGAAGCAAGGGCTTGTATAAACCTGGCCTCTGAACTGCACGATATTAAAAATAAAAACAAGACGTTTGTTGCTTTTCTTGTCGAAACGCTGCGCACGCTGGACAGCAAAAACAGAACCGAAACCAACGAAGTTGTTTTCAGGCAGCAACAGGGCGCTTGTCAAGCCGTAAACGATATTTGCCGGATGTTGGAAAATTCACGTGGCGAATTTGCCAGATACAAAGAATTCGCCGAAAAGTCTGTGACCGGCGGCTCATAGGGAGTTTGCCAGGTACAAAAACCCGTTCACATAAGGAGATTCAATCATGGCATGGAGAGAAGACGCAAGTTTTGGTAAGGTTAGAGTGAGACATTCGCTGATAGGCGGAGTCGATAATGTCCCGGCATCCGGAAAGTGGGGTTACGCCTCTGGAGCACTTTTGTTTCTTAAAAAACCGGTTCTCGGACAAAGTTTCATGTGGCGCAACATGGGAACGGCGGGATCGTGTTTGTTCGTTCCCGAGGGGCCGCAGATAGGCTACGGGTTTGTTGCGGCCGGTGGGCCAGTGGACTGCACGACCGGATCCGCAACCCAGCGGATAGCCTACGATATGGTAAACCCCGCTGACATTGCCTTTGTCGGGCACGCTGTTTCAGACGACAACGATCAGATTTGCGCAGCGATCGCCGAAGCTGCCAAGAGCAACATTTTGATCACAGCAACAGCCGACCCCTTGACCGCCCACGACTATGTATGGGCGGCATTGAGAAATCAGTGTGTGCCGACATGGGACGTTTTTACAGCGTTTAGGCACACAACCGTTGGTGGCAATGCGGCCGAAGCGATAACGGTAACAGGCGTTTTGGCAAGCGATATCGCGTTTGCCTGCACCAGCACCACAGACGACACGGACCTCATCAGTGATGTGGCTTGTACGGCCAATACGGTGACAGTCACGTCGAGCGCCGATCCATCGACGGCCCACGCATGGGATATTGTCGTTTTACGGCCGCGAGGCACGTTTAAGCCCTCGCACTATGTCGCATACGCCGGCAACTACACTGCCGTTGCAGGCGATACCACAACCGTAGCGATTACCGTAACCGGGGCGCTGGCAACCGATATTTTGATGATCAACTACGCTGAGACCGATGATACCGATACTCTGGTAAAATCGGTTCTAACGGCTAACACGTTGACGCTGACCGTATCCGCGGACCCGGTAACAGACCATAGTTGGAACTACGCCCTTTTAAGGGCCTATAGCTAAAACTTTTAACCCGGGAATACCGCAAGGCTCCCGGCATGGAAGCGGAAGACCGTAAAGACGGCTCCGAAGGAGAAAACATGACAGGATTACCGCAACAGGTTGATCAGGCTGGCAAACGTTCGGAAGACCTCTTAAAGCTTCACCAGGAAGGCAAAGGACCTGACGACGAAGGGGCTCCGGAAAAAGACCAAGACCGGCAACCGGAACAAGGCGATCTTCAAAAACAACTGTCTGATTTACAGGCCAAATACGATGTCCTGAGCGGAAAGTACAAAAAGGAGATCGAAAACGCCGATCTTAAAGACTTGCAACGGCTTCAAAACGAAGTGGTTAACCTGAAACGGCAAAACCAGGAGTTGACGGCTGCCGTAAAATCCAGTGAAAACCTCGTCAAAGAAGTCCGCGAAGAGCTTGAGAAGAAAAAGACCGAACCCGAACCGGTCAACGTCGAAGCGGTGTTAAGCGAGGAAGAACGGGAATATCTGGAAGCCGAGGATTTGGGCGGAAAGACTCTCGAAATCCTGCTGAAATTATCGCGGGCAGCCGGCGGGACCACGGTTGAAGGGCAGTTGAAAGATATCGCCAACCAGGTAAAGGCAACGGCAAAACGCATCGAGGAAAGCGAAAAACGCATCGACAGAAGCGAAAGAACCCAAACCGAGGTTACACTAAAATCAGTTATCCCGGATTTTGAAAAAGTAAATTCGGACCCGAAGTTTCACTCCTGGCTGGACGATCCGGTCAGCGAGTTTTCACCGCGAAAAAAACGGGATGATTTGCAGGAAGCACTTGGGGCAGGCGATTTTGATTCTGTCAGGCGCGGCATCGACGCGTTTAAAAAAGAAACCGGCTGGGGCAAAGCAGAAAAGCCAAAGCCAAAAACCCACATTGAACCCGATGAATCTTTTACCGGTGGAGAGGGCGCTGTAAGCGTCAAACGTGATTACACCATGAAAGAGATCAACGATTTTTACATCGGTCAGACAAAGGGCAAGTGGGCAGGAAGAGAAAAGGAAGCGGCGGCGATCGATCGTGACATTCAGTTGGCGATTGCCGAAGGACGAATCAAACAACAATAACCAGGTTCGACGGACGAAAGCGGAGGCGGCCCGGTAGCGCCTCCGGCCTGGTCAGTTCCTTTCCGGGAAGGACAAATAGAAAAGGAATTGACAAATGGCCTATCCAGTAGCATCTGGTGGAGTGACCAGTATGTCAGGTTCGTATATCCCTAGCCCATAATTTGGGGATGTAAAACCACTTCTAAATAACTGGAATCGGACTTAGGGTGCCGAAACCAGAGGGAACGGCTAAAAAACAACACGCGCAGTTCAAGGAAATTGGCCTTATGAAGCGTTTAAGTTGGAAATACATAGCTGGTTTAGTAGACGGCGAAGGATGTATAGACGCAGTTTTGAACAAGAGCAGTAGCAAGGCAATGACAAAAACAATTATACCAAGAATAAGAATAACGCTCGTTGAGAACTGTTATTTTTTGCTTGATATATTAAAAGTAAACCATGGCGGATGGATAAATAAGCGTCATTTCAACAACCCAAAATGGCAAGATCCCATCACATGGACATTGCAAGGAAAAAAGCTCCGCTCTTTTCTGCAAAATATCGCTAACCACTTGACCATCAAGAAACAGCAGGCATTATTGGCCATCTGGATTCAAGATCATTTAAGACATAAGGGCATGCCGCAATCCGAAGAAGTAAAGCAGGGCGCCATAAAAGAAATGAAGGCTATGAAAACCGACCCGCAACGACTAAGCGAAGTGGCGATCCGAAATATTAAAAATCTCCCAGGATTTCATGGGCATTGGTCAGCAACCACAAATCAATGCCTTGATTGTGGAGAAACATCTCGGAAGCATGAAGCAAGAGGTTTGTGCACAAGGTGTTATAAAAAGTATCAAAGATCGGATCGATGCGATAGTCTGGCCGTCTAAGATGACGGTGGGAAATATGGTCCCTCAAAACTTTGGTTAAGTTCTACACCGCAACCGTATTCGGCGAAATCGCCAATACGGACTATGAAGGTGAAATCCAAAAACACGGCGACAAGGTGCAGATCAGGGTCGTCCCCGATATTACCATTCGGGATTACACTATCGGCCAGAAACTCGTCCGCGAGCGGCCGGCCACAACGAAAATCACCCTCGACATCGACAAGGGCAAATATTATTCAATGTCGATCAACATGGTGGAGATGAAGCAAGCCGACATTGCCTATGTCGAAAAGTGGACAGACGATGCCGGCGAGCAGCTTAAAATCGCCATTGACTCCAACATCCTGGCAAACGTTTATTCGGATGCCCACGCCTCCAACGCCGGCGCCACTGCCGGCTATCGGTCAAGTTCCTATAACATGGGAGTTTCCGGCACACCTTACGGTCTGGACAAAACCAATATCTTGGATTTCATCGTTGATATGGGTTCGGTCTTAGACGAGCAGGACGTTCCTGAGAATGACCGAAAATTGGTGTTGCCGACACTGCTATGCGGTATGATCAAAAAGTCTGATCTTAAAGATGCCTCGCTGACAGGCGACGCCGTGACTCCTATGCGAAACGGAAGAATCGGTATGCTGGATAGGTTCCAGGTGTTTCGTAGCAACCAAATCGCAACGGCATCAAGCGGCGGCGAAACGGCCTACGAGATCATTGCCTGCCACAAAAGCGCAATTACGTTTGCAAGCCAGCTGACCGATCAGCGGACCATCCCGAATCCGGATGATTTTGGTGATTTGATGGAAGGGCTGCAGGTTTACGGTTACAAAGTAATCAAGACCGAGGCGCTGGTCCATGGGCACGTTTACAAGATGTAATTTGTAGGCGTTTTGATTTTAATTTAATTTGACATAAGGAGTTTTTATCATGCCAACTTTAGACTACACCGGAAGCGCTGCAGCCGGGGCAATGCCTGTCAGTTTTTTTCATCAAAAGGCTGCTCCGACGGTTTTGCATCGGAGGCTTAAAGTTTCCGACATCATTGCCGCGGATGCTACCATGACCACAAACGGGTATATCGCTCTTAACGATATTATCCAGGCGATCCATGTTCCGATCGGCTTTAGCTTGGATTACGGTGTTTTGCGAATCATCACTGCACACACCGCGACTGTAACGGCAGAGGTCGGCCTTGGCGGCGGCGCGGAGATAATCGGTTCGACGCCGGTTGATATGGCAGCCGCTGCAGGAACGTGTTATCGCACCGTCGAGGCTGACTCATACGATCTTGGCCATGTTTTTACGGCGGCCGACACCATCGACATCCAATATCTTATTGCCAACGTTGTCGTGGGCGATTCAGAGCTGTTTGTCATGGGGCATATGTTGTATGTGTCTTCAGCCTAAATTTTAACCCTTTGACCTTCTTCCGGGCCTGGCTGCCCAGGTTCGGAAGATTTTACGGAGATCGGCTGTTATGGACAAGCCAAAGCAGTTAAGAAGCACCGAATCCGGGCGGGTGTTCTCGTATACCGAAGAGCTTGCAAAACGATCCGACATGGTTGCGATTGCCGATTCAGGCGAAAGCCTGGGACCCTGGAAAGAAACCAAAGACAAGCCCTCGAACGGTCTTAAAGTCGATGACGTTTCCGACAACCTGAAGGTACAGTTGCGGCAAAAGGACAGAATCATTTTACGGCTGGAAAAGGACCTGGCTGTCTTATCAAGTGAAAACTCCACACTGCTGGACCGTATAGCGGCCCTCGAAGCGAACGACACACCGGATGCCGAGCCCGAAGAAGCAAAAACCGAATCCGAGGTTTCCGAACGGCTTGAATCGCTGACCGCAGCGTGCCTAAAAATGATCATGTCCGACAATCCCAACGATTTCACCGGAAGCGGGCTGCCTAGGATCGAGCGCCTCGAAGAATTGTCCGGCATATCGGACGTTAACGCCAAGGAAAGAACAAAGGCGTTTGAAAAAGCAAAAGAGCTAATGTAGGGGGGAGCCATGACAGTTTTAGCGTCAACCCTTATCGAAGAGTGCGCAGCGGACTTTGACACAGACTACGGCAGGTGGAGTCAAGACAATTGGCTGGATTACATCAACGCCGGGGAGCGCCAGATGGTTTATCTAAAGCCATCATCGTATACCCTCGACACGCCCTTTCAACTTGTTGAAGGGATACTGCAAAGTTTACCGACAGGCGGAATCGAGCTAATCGACATCCCACGTAATATGGGGACAGACGGCCTGACACCCGGAGCAAGTATTTTTAAAACAAACCCAAAAGACCTCGACGACACAATCCCCGGCTGGCGCAGCACGACCGCCGCGGCAACAGTCGTTCATTTCATGTTCGATCCCAACGACCGTAAAAAATTTCACGTCTACCCACCGCAGCCGGCAGTGTCGATGGGGTATGTCCAAGCGGTTTATTCAGCGGTGCCCCCTGTGATTACAAAGTCCGGTGACAGCTACGCAGTGGCAATAAACCTAAGTGACGAATACGCCGAGCCCTTAAAGAGTTATATGCGATTTAGGGCCAATTCGGTGGATTCTCAGGTTTCGCAATTCGCATACCAGCGAGCCGTTGACGCATGGAACTTGTTTTTAACCCAAATTGGCCGCAAGGATTTAATCGAATCCAGGTTGCCGGCAAAAAGAGGTCAGCATGGCAGTGTTAATCAGCCAGTTTCGTAACAGGCTATTGGCCGAAGTCCCGGGGTGCCCGATTCCCAGGGTGGATCTGGCCGTTTTAAACGCTATTCGTCAAATGTGCGAGGATACTTACGCATACACAAAATCTTTCGAGGAAGAGGACTTCGATTACACAACCATTGACGACACCGACAATGATGCTATCACGATCACATTGTCGACATATTTTGCGGACGCCGATCCTGTAGCACCCCTGATGCTTCAAATTGACGGCGCCGACTGGAATTTGCGGGAACTGATCCTCGAAAACGACAATTCCAATCTGACCAACATCGAAATCCAAGGCGTAAAATTTTTCAGCTTCCCGACACTCACCACAATGAAGATATTTCCGTTTACGGGGCAAACGGCCAATTTTGACATATTTCTTAAATTAGCGGTTAAACCGGAACGCGGGCTATCCTCGGTCGAAGACAAGTTTTACAATGACGATGACTGGTACGAAGGTATTATTCATTGCGCGGCCTATCGTTTGCAGATGATCACGGGAAGACCGTGGAGCAACGAGCGACAGGCTGGGTACAACAAATCAAGGTATGAGCATTACATGGGCCGGGTAAAAATCGATACTGCCATGGGTGGATCCGCGGGAACTGTTTTTATCCAAGGAGGGTATTTTTAAATGGATTTAAAGTTCACCAATTTTGCGACATCAACGATAGCTGACGTTGGCGGTATCGGCGCCGGCGATTTAACCGTCAACGTCCAGCCGGGCGACGGCGCATTATTTCCCTCTTTGGCGGCCGGCGAGTATTTTTACGCCACTATGATTAAGACAACCGGTGCCCGGGAAATCGTAAAGGTCACGGCCAGAGCGACCGATGCTTTAACCATCGTTCGCGCCCAGGATAATACGATCGCCTTGGTATTTGACGAGGACGACAAGATAGAGCTTCGGCTAAATTCCGCCGCCTTGGAGGCAATATCCGATTATTTTGTCGGGTTTTATCGGCGGTCATTGTTTACATGGGCCAGCGTGGACACCATCACGGTTGGCGGAGGCTTATACGAAGTAAGTGGCAAACTTGCCAAAATAACCAGCGAATTGACGACTGTCGCTCACGGCGTTTCAAGTCCGGATTGGGCATATCTTTACATAGATTATTCCGCAATACCGGCAACCGGTATCTTGACCCAATCAGAATTGATATGGTCCACAACGGAGCCCACTTGGAGCCATTCAAAAATTGGGTGGTACAATGGCGATGACAGGTGTATTTTTGCCGGGTATGTACCGTCCGCTGATGAATTGGAAGAATTTTGGCATAACGGCGATACTGTTTTTATGCCTTATCTTTCGGTTGTGGGGCTAACTTCTTTCGTAACAGCTTTTGCAGCCATATCCACCGGATTTAAAATTCCTTCATTTGCAAATATTTGTTATGCGCTCATAGTCTATGATGCCAATGGCGATACTGCGACGAGGGCATACGTTTACCGGCCAACCGGATCGTCGGAAGCGTTCGGGATGGTGCTTGATTACACCGACGAGGATATCCGGCCGGAGTTTTATTCAAAAGCCAAAATAATCACCGGTACAGATAAAAAAATAGATATCAGATGTGCCGATGGGTCCACGAGCAGGATACAAATCACTCAATACGGCTACGAATTGCCGAAAGGGATATAATGCCAGTAATAATTACAGCAGGCGACATAGACCGGGATGAGGTTTGGGTAACGCTAAACATTAAGATGACGTTGAAAGACTGGAAAAAATTTTACCAGGAACTACCCGTGCTGCCGATTTCAACCCAGGTAAAGGACGGACTTCAGACCGTGTTTCAGCAAATAAAATGAAAGTCCAATTCGATACATTTAAAGGCGAGCTTCCCAAGCTGGCCGACCATAGGTTGCCGCATACTTACGCTAAACTTGCGCAAAACTGCAAATTCGACAAGGGTGATTTGCGCTCTTTCAAAGAACTTTCCCGGGAGCAGGCGTTTACCCTAACCGCAATACAGTCGATTTACAGATATGAAGAAAACAGCAACCAAAATTGGGTAGAGGCGGCAGAAGTCCGGCATTACGTCAAAAGCATGATCGCAGGCGATGCTTATGAACGGGTCTATTACACAGATGGTGTTCAGCCGTGTTTTTTTTCAAACGACAACATTTCCGGCGGCGGATTCGACTTTACAGCCGATTTTTACAAGCTGGGGATCCCGGCGCCAACCACAGCCCCGACAGTCGGATCGGCGGGCGGTGGAGCTACCTACAAGGGATATGTTTATTCTTTTGTAAATTCATATGGGGACGAGGGGCCTCCGAGTCCAATTGATTCGATTTCAGACTACAACGCAGGCAATGTAACGCTCGAAGATATCGAGGCTGCTCCGTCCGACAGGCGATTGACAAAATTTATGTCTACCGAACCAATGCAAGCGGCACTGGTACAGCTGAGTTTCAATATGTCTTAGAAGCGACATGGTTTAGCGAAACCGTTGATTACGCAGTCGGCGATTTCGTCATTTATTTAACCGATCTTTATAAATGCACAACGATCCATCCGGCGGCCGCCTGGAACGCGGGGCATTTTACTGCCGGCGACGATGTGGCCGACGCCGATCTTTTGTCCGTTTTTCCGAAAACAAATTTCGATCTTCCGCCGGCTACGCTAAAGGGGTTAATTGGTTTGTCAAACGGCAGCATGGCCGGTTTTGTCGGAAATCAGCTGTACCTATCCGAACCGTATTACCCGCACGCCTGGCCGACTGATTATATTATCGGATTTGACGCTGATATTGTAGCGATTTCAAATGATGACAATCTGATCACGGTTGCGACCACGGCCAACCCGTACACTGTTTACGGCACCCACCCGTCCACGATGCAGAAAAAGAAAAATTCCAGTATTTACCCGGGACTCAATATCCGGTCTATCACAAGCGGAAACGGCGGTGTTTTTTTCGTCACGCATAATGGGTTGATTTTTAGCGGCCCCGGCGGAATGGTTAATATCACCCAGCAAATAATGGAACCCGCGGACTGGTCTGCCTATAATCCATCAAGCCTTTTGGTCGATTATTTCGAAGATAAATTGTTTGCCTTCGACAGTATCGGAAACGACGGGTTTTTTATCGATTTTTCAACAGATCCAATTCAAAAAGTATCTTTATCAATCTTTGCCCATGCGTCGGTCGTTACCGATGACGGCTATTTTTTTATCGTTGCCGACGATACGGATATCGTCGATGAAAACGATCCCCCCGAAACGATGCCGTTGGCGCTAAAAAAATGGGAAGGCGCCGACAACGACTATTTGTTGTTTACTTGGCAATCGAAAGAAATCCTGCTTGACAACAATACCAATTTTTCAGTTGCAAAAGTAATACTGGACCAGGATTTTTATGATGCAGTGATCGCATCTTTGGACCTGGCCGCTTTAAACGCCGCTGTTTTTGCGGCGGGCCTGACCGGGGCCCTTGGCATTGACGGACCCCTGGCCGGTGGTCATGAGCTGGCGAGTGACGAAATGTATAGCCTGGCGACAGTCCTTTTATCGTCTGAAGTGACTTTTAACCTTTATGCAGACAACGAATTAAAAAAAAGCAAAAACATCGGTTCGATAAAGAGTGTTTTCAGACTTCCAGGAGGGTTTTTGTCAGACAGGTATTACATCGAAATAACCGGATACATACCTGTTAAAAAAATCGTTTTGGCAACATCACCGGACGAATTATGAGCCTTGGCATAATAGACATACCGGACGCGCCTTCAAGAAGCGGGAGTCATTTTGACCGGGCCGTGAAAGAAAAGCTGGATTCGGCGCAACCGGTGAAATTGCCAATTTTTACCACGCAGCAATTAAATTCGCTTACAGCCCGATTGTTTGCAGGCTATATCGTTCGGTGCAGCAACGGTGATGCCGGTGATGAGTGTATCGCTTATTGCAACGGATTTACCTGGAAAGTGTTACAACTCGGAGACAACATCGCATTGTCATGATTAAGGTCATACCATACGCGCACCATGACGGTATCCCAACCATGAGGGATTCAGAAATCAGAACGCTATACGATCTCATGGAACGTGACGGGACAAACAGCCTTGTATTTTTCGATGGGCACATAAACAACGCAAATGATTTTTGCAATTTTATGAAATCTTCCGAAAATATTTTATTTGTGGCTTTTGACGATGACGACCCTGTTGCTTTCGGTTGGTTAAGTAATTTTAAATATAAAACAGCCCAAGCGCATTTTTGTTTGTTTTCGAAAGTTTGGGGAGAAAGGTCTGTAGAAATCGGCAAAGCGCTAGTAAAAAACGCATTGGCCACAACCGGTCTTGACATGTTGATCGGATATGTTCCTGGGTTTAATCCGGTGGCGACAAAATTTGCCGTCAAATGTGGTGCTGTTAAACTGGGTAAATTACCCTGTGGCAGTGTAGACAAAAACGGAAATTCTTATTCCACAACGATAGTTTATTATACGAGGTAAAAATTATGGGCGGCGGCGGTCAAGGATCTACAACAACAACGGTTGATCCGGTCTACAACGCCGGGATGCTGGAACTTTCACAAGAACAGCAGCAATGGGCCTCTGAGATGTTTAATATGTTTAAATACGGGGTGTCCTACGACCCGAGCGAACAGGTTTTGGATCCGTCAAAAGTTACGGAAGGAACCGAACGGGTCCAGACGGGTACACGAAGACGGCGGGTACGAAACCCGGATTACCGCGGTCCGGATGCCGGCGGTGGAGAGCCCTGGATATGGAAAGAAGAACCGGTCTATGAAACACGCAATATATCCGAGCAGGACCCGAATGCCTGGACCACAAGAGGCGAGCTGGAAGGATACGATCCAGAGGCACAAATAAGCGAAATGCAGTATCTACAAAACCTGGTGGAAGCAAACCAGGGCCTTTTGACGAGCAGAAGCGGGGCAGAAAGCGCCCAGCTTGCCCTTGAAACCCAACAGGCAAATGCCGCCGCCGGGTTAATCCCTGCCCAAACAGAAGCCGCCCAAACAGGATATGAATACACTACAGGTGCCAACAGAGCGGCAACCGGATTGCTGCCGTACCAAACAGAGGCGCAAAGAACAGGATACGAATATACCACGGGACTTAACACTGCACGCAGCGGGTTGTTGCCGGCGCAGTCGAATCTCGCCAAAAGGCAGATCGGCGCCCAAACCAGTTTTATCGAAGAGGCACAAAAGGGCGTGGACGCAAAAGGGTGGATGAATGAAGCGCAAGCCGGTGTTCAGCATGGATACAAATTGGCGAACGAGGCGCTCCGCAAAGACATTTCAAGCTACGGACTTGACCCGGGATCGGCCCGGTATGCTTCACAAAACCGGGATTTAAGGATGCGCGAAGGCGCAGATATCGCCGGCGCCCGCACAGTGGCGCAAAGAGCAGCAGAACAGGAAGATTTTAACCGCAAAAAGGCGGCGGCCACAGGGCTGACAATACCAAGTATTTAGGAGAACGACATGCCTGGATTACGGATACCGCAAGGCGGCGGATTTTGGGATATGGGCCAAAGACACGCGACCAGGGCCATAAATGCCTATGGAAGTTTGGGCCAAAACCGCAAAACAGAAATCGAAGCGCCGGATAAAACTGCCAGTGGCGGTCTTATGGCCGGCGCCGGAATGGGCGCTGCAGGATATTCGATTGGATCGTCAATGGCCGCTTCGGGTGCTGCCGGGGCCTCGGCCGGTCCGTGGGGCGCTGCGATCGGTGCCGGTATCGGATTGGCCGCCTATCTTTTATCTTAGGAGAAAATGTCATGGTTGACAGATGGGGACGTTTAACATTTGACGACGGTTTGCAGATTGCGCAGACAGCCCAGTATTTCAAACGCGATTACGAACGCGAACAGGACCGCAAAGCCGAAAAAGACGCTTATAAAGTAGCCGATGCGATCAGAAACAAAGACGACATCTCGCAGTTTAGCCCGGAAGCACGATACAAAGGGTCAAAGCTGTATTGGGATGACGAATTCGGCAAGGTCAGAACGCAAACGTATCAAGCGCGCAATGAAACCGAGGCGATCCAACAAAAAAGTGCAAAATTGAAACTGAATCTCGACCAGGCGGCTGAAAAACTAAGGGTTTATAAATCTGCCCGGAGATCCGGAAACAACGCGCTTGCCAAACAGTTGGCCGTTCAGATCAGCAACGAGCATATGTATAACGGGCGCTACATCGAAGGTCCGGAAAGGGGAGAGCCCGGATATAAAGTAACGAACTGGGACGGCAGCAAACAAGTCGTCAGCGACATGCCGATTGAGCAAGTCGATCAACTGCTGGGTGCTTACTTCGACAGGCCGCAAGATGAAATCATGCAATGGCAAATGAGCGCCGAAGCGTTACGGGCGCAAAAAAACGAAGAAATATTGTCAAAAGCAGAGCCCTACATAAACGAGAAAACAAATCAAGTGATTTATCGAGTACCGGCCGGAACGTGGGATCCACAAACAGGCAAGCCAAGGGGCGCTTTTTTCGTCGACAGCCCGACAGCGGAAACCGAAATACCTAAAAGCCAAACAAAAGGCTTTACAAAATTTAATGTTGCAGTCGCAAAAGCGGGGTTAAGGACCGAGCGATTAAGGTCTAAAAAAGCCGAAAAAGATCTTGGCAAACCAGATATCGTTTCACCCGGAAGCCTTGTACCCGGAAAAGGCGGTCAGGTCGGCGTTATCACTTCCGGTCCCCAGCGGCCGGCCGGGCAGATTGACGAAACTGGTGCTATCGATGAAACCGCACCATCCGGCGGCTTGCAGTTTCAAGCGATCCCGGGGCTTGGCCAAGGGGCGATACCCGGTGGAAAGGGAGCGCCAACCGCAAGCCAACAATATAACCTGATGGTTAAACAGCTTGAAACCGAATTGATGCCGTTTATTGATAAGGGTCAATCCGCGATCGATCCGGAAACGCTTCAAATCACAAACAGCGGTAAAAATGCGCTTATGAACGCAATAAAATTAGCGCAAAAATACCAGTCGGGCCCCACTGATCTTACCGATGAAGAAAAAGCGATTGCGCAAAATGCGGTTCGTGCAGTTCAGATTTATCAATCAATCAGCGATGTTAACAAGCAATCATTTGGGTTGCAAAGCCCACAAGCGGGACAATCGATAGCCGCTCCGCCGCCGGGCTTTATAATGGATTAACAATGCCGCAAACAGCAACAAATCCGCAAACCGGCGAAAAAGTGATCTGGACCGGAAATGAGTGGAAGCCCTACGACGAAGAGGACTTTCAGCGTTGGTACGGACAGCTATCTCACGAAGTCGGCATTAACGACAACCCAGATGATCCTCAGCATCAATACGATTATCGCGCTGCCTATGCCGCCGATGCCGGCCCGTTAGATGACCCGTCCGGCCATTGGCCGCCGGAATTTAAGTCCCCGACCCATCCAAACCGGTATGTCAACGGGATCGATACCATTAGCGGCAAAAAAGCAAAAACAGCGACCAACCCGGAAACCGGCGAAAAGGTTTATTTTCATGAAGGGTTTAACAGGTGGGAACCGTTCACACCGGAAGTTGAAGCGGCCCCTGCAGGCGTTGGGCGCATCATCAAAAAAGCGGGTCGATCGGCATTGGCCGGAGTTGGGTCAACATTAAAGGGATTGGCCGTTAGCCAGCAGCTCGACGAAAAAGAACGCGATAAGTTCAAAGACATACGTGCTGCAGGTGTTATCGCTCCCGGTGGGTATCTCGAAACAAAAGCGATTGAAGCTGTTAAAAAATTATCCGGTGCCGATATTTTTCAAATGCCGGAAAAATACGCCAAACCTTCAGGCAGCGGAAAGATTTACCAGCTGTTAGAAGATGCGACCAGCGGAATGGCCGCCTTCGGCCCCAGCATGGCATTGACTGCAGTTAACGCTCCGGCCGGCGCCGCCTCGATGTATTTTCAAATCCTTGGAGATGAGTTTACATCCCGGGAGGGCAGAACCGATGATAACCGCAACCTTTTAGCCTCTTCGCTTTCGGCTGCCGTCCAAACCCCTATCGAGCTTGTCGGGACGCTGTTTGAGTTAAAGGCGTTAAGCCGCATATTGTCCGGCAAAGCGTCCAGGTTTATATGGTCACTGACGCAAACGGCCGGGGCAGAAGGAACGGAAGAATACCTGCAAAAATTTCCATCCCTCGCCGCCGATATTTACACCGATAACCCCGATCTTAGCGCCGATGAGCTTGCCGGGGAATTTTGGAAGCATGTAAAAAGCCCTGAATTTCAAAAACAAGCCGGGTACGAAGCACTGGCGGGTGCAACCGGCGGTTTGCTGTTTGGTCTTGGCGGAAAAGTCGCTGCTCAGGGCTTGCGGTTTGCAGATTATAAATCTCAAAAACAAAAAGACATCGATGCCGCCAAACAAAAAGATCTTTTAAAACCGGAAGCAAAAAAGCCGGAAGTTGAAATACAGCCCTTGTTTGCGCCTCACACCGCAGCAGAAGGCGCGGCCATGCAGGCCGAGATCAAAGCCCAGCAACGAAAAGAAGTGCAGCCCGAAGCGCAAGAAGTTGACCTTATAACAGCAGCCCGTCAAAAAAGACAGGCTAAAATAGATCAGATTGCCGAGCAGGAACACCAGGTCACCATGGGCCGTACCGGCCTGGTGGTGCCTGAAATACGGGGACGTGAGGTTGATGTTGAGCAACAACAGCGTGAAATAGCGCAAAGACAGCAGTTGACGCGACCTGCAAAAGAGTTTGTTCCGCCATTGTTCGAACCGCACACGGAAGCAGAAGGCGTGGCCATGCGTGCGGCCATAACCCGCCAGCGCGGCGGCGGGCCCCTTGCAGTTCCCGGTCCGGGATATGACATTGACGCCGAACGGGCTAAAAAGCTCGCGGCTGACCGCGCATTTTTTGAAAGAGAAGCAAGGCGTCTTGGCCTTGAAGAACCGGCAGGATTACAAATTGCTCCACGTGAAACAAAGGAGGTTAAGAGTGCCAGAGGCATACGAGAAGATGAGAGACAAGTTTTACCAACAGAAGCTGGAATCATGGAACCGGCGGCATCCCAACGGCCAGATGTCGAAGCAGCAAAGAGACAGCCTGTACGACCGGGCGCAGAGCAAGGCCGCCGCGATTTACAACTCCCGGAACAAGAAAAACCCGGTGGGCAGAAACCACTAACCAAAAAAGACAGATCGCTTAGAGCGTACAACAAATACGTCGACTCTCTGACAGACGAACAAAGGCAAACCGCCGCCGATCTAATAGAAGAAAAACCGGCATCGCCTTCGCTTAAAATGAAAGCGATTAAAGAGCGTCTGGCTGAAAAACCGAGCGAACGTTCGGAAAAACAAATAGCCGAAGAAAACGTCAAAAAGGCATCAAAATACAATATCAAAGTTGATGCGATCGGCGAAGAGGGCACCACTTTACCGGAAGGCCATGTCCAGTACACCGTCCACGACGAATCCTCATCAATTCACAAATGGACAATGCAATCGAAAAACACCGTTGAAGCGATCAAGACCCGGATAGCCGAAGCCGAGAAACAACGGGCCGATGCTTTGGCGAAGGAGAAACCGCCTGCCGAAGAGCCCAAGGCCAAAAAGCCCAAGAAAAAGGGTGCCGCTCCTTTGGCCATAGAAGATGTCAAAAACTTAGGCGGCGCCATCCGCAAGTTGAAAAACGGCGGGATCAACCTCGGCGCCATGAAAGGTGAGGCCAAGGAATTTCCGGTCGCCTGGAAATATCTTTTCAAAAACAGCGGCGAAAGCCTGGACATCGCAGAACCGATTTTACGGGATGCCGGGTTTCTCGGCACCAATGAAAACATCTTGGACTTGGCCCGGGATGCCAATAATTTAAAACGCAGCCGGCTGACTGCCGATATCTTGGAGAAAAAAGGCTACGAGCTGCCCGAAGCCGAGCGCAGGGTAAAAGAAGAAATCGAGCATGAGGAAGAAGTGCCGCCTACAGGCGAATACGTCACGATGGAAGCCGAGGACCTGCCCGAAGGAAAAAAGCTGACGCTGATTGAAGGCGAAAGCCGCCGGGGATGGGACGTTTATGAAATCCAAGAAAAAGATCCTTTTGGTATTACGTTAAAAGACGGCGTTACCATCGAACTGAAACCCGGTGATAAGGTTCAGGTTTTAAAGAAAGATTTGGGAGAAGCGAAAAAGACAGATGAGCCTGATGAAAAAATAGATGTCGCAGATATCGTCAAAAACACTAAGTCGAGATACCGGATAGAATATGCCCTTTATAACAATTATCTTGATTCGGAGCGAAAAGAAACAGACGGCGCATGGGACAGGTCTACTGTCAGCAATTATGCAAAAACGTTTATAAGACCGCTTGCGAAACAAATAGCAAAAAAAGACTGGCAAACTTCAGCCGAACTTCGGGATGCCACCGGTGCATATAAAAGAGCAGGGGCAAATATCGCCAAAGATCTTAAAAAGCTGGTTGCCATCGGTGATGTCCAGATCGCCTGGGACAAAGAAGGTATGCCGCATTATGCGCTTTCGGGTGTTGAGCGCGGTGATCTTATGACCGAGGCCGAGATTGACAAGTTTGTTGCCGACCAGGAGGCCAAGCAACCCGCTGAGAAATCATTCCGCAGAGGATCTGAACTCGCAAATGCGATGAGCAATATCAGCGGCATCAGCAAAGCGCATTTGCAGAAATACCCAAGCGGAAAATGGGGATATGTCGGCAGTGTCGATGCTCGCCTGATGTTTGTAAAGAAAGACGGGTCCGAACTAACAAAAGAAGACTTGGATTACATATCCAAAGCCCAGTCGCGGGCAATGGCAATGAATATACGCGGCGTTAAATCGCTTGCGTGGGATACGAGGGAAGACGCCATAAAGGCCGCGCAAGAATTGGGCATTACTGTCTACGAAAACAACAAGCCTATTGAACCCGGAAAACCCACCCTCGAACTAAAAGGCGAAAAAGCCATGCCGCCCAAACAGGCCGAGTTGAGCGCCAAGAGGCGAACGCAATCAGCCGGCCGGCAGGAATCATTGGGCCTTAGAGAAAAAGCCCCGAAGGGTGATTGGTTTAAGGGTGAAAAAGCGGGTAAGAAAGAGGCGGCGGCGTTTGAGAAAAAGACCGGTAAGCTGGAAGATTTTGGTGAAAAGATAGGCGGGGCAAGGAAAGACATATCCACTTTCGCAACAAAAGAATTGTCAGATGACGACATTGGCAAGCAAACGCTGACGCAAATATGGCCGAAATCACAAATAGACTCCATTGAAGATAACGATCTTGCAGCCATCGCCACAGCCATAAGGGCTGAAATTCCAACAAAGCCACAAAAATCATATAAACTCAAACGTTGGATTGAACAAGTAAAGCAAGTCCGCGAATTGATGAAATTTGCCGAAGAAATGGGTCCGAAAAGCCTTCTTGAAAAAATGAAGGAGCAACCAGGGCTGTCAAATCTTGTTGCTAAAATAAAAGTGTTGCAGGCGATTGATAGGGACAATTGGGGGAGAATCGGCAGGGTTCATGAAGCGCCAAACGCTTATACATTCGAAGGGTCTAAAAAAGTCCCCTCTCCTTTTGTCGACGTTAGAATAGACAACATAAATGTGTCGTTTAAGGCCAAAAGCGTTTCAGAAGTTCTAACCGATATTCAAGACCGCATTCAAAAAAGCGAACCTCAAAAAAAGAAGATGAAATTTGAAGTTCGCGGTCGAACAGGAAAATATCAAATCAACAAAGTGGGTGATCCTTTATATCGGCCATTAAAGACATTTACCGATCTTGAAGAAGCGCGTAAATACAGAATTGGCAACTACGATGCGCTTGTACTGGCGTGGGAGCAGTTAAAAGAACGTGAGAATGTCAAAGAAACTGATGTCCGGTCAAAGGAGAACCGGCCAAGGGTAGGGTTTGACCATCGGAAAGGGAAAGACGCAACTCCTGAAATGTTTACGAATGCTTTTGGGTTCAGGGGTGTTGAATTTGGTAATTGGGTATCTCAGGGAAAAAACATAAAAGAACGTCAGGGGATGCTAAATGCAGCTTATGACGCTTTACACGATCTTGCTGATATTATGGGTATTCCGGCTAAGGCTATTTCGCTCAACGGAGAGCTTGGCCTTGGGTTGGGGTCTCGCGGACATGGTGGAGCTTCGGCACATTACGAACCGGGCTATATTGTTATCAACCTTACCAAAACAAGAGGTGCTGGTGCGATAGCCCATGAATTTTTTCACGCAATGGACCATTATTTTCATAGGGTTCGAGGGGGGGGGACGAATGTTCCACATGGAACATACATAACTTATCAACCGGAAACATATTACGAACATAAAAACGGCCAAAAACTTTCAGCGACGCGATATAGGGAAATTGAAGGGCGTGGGGGGCTAAACCCTTCTGAATGGAAAAAACTTGATGGTAAAATAAGGCCCGAGGTATCCGAAGCATTTAAAGATCTTGTTGATGCTATCAATAAATCTCCCATGAGCAAACGTGCGTCATTGATTGACAAGGGAAAAAGCGGTGGGTATTGGTCGCGTATAATTGAGCGCGCTGCAAGATCATTTGAGAACTATGTTATCGCCAAAATGCAGCAAAAAGGCTACTACAATGACTACCTTGCCAATGTCGTTAATATAGAAAAATTTCAAAGAGACCCTGGTCGATATCCTTATCTTTTAGCCGATGAGTTGCCACCAATTGAAAGCGCATTTGATAATTTATTTGCAACCATTAAAACAAAACAAACCGATAAAGGCATTGCGCTTTTTTCATTAGAGAAAGGACAATATGCGCCTGCTGTTAAAAAACGGTATAAACGTGGAGCTATCCCGCAAAGCATTAGCCAACAAAGACTTGATGAGTCGTTTGAGGAACTTGGATGGGGCCGAGTGGCGACTATCATCCCGGCAAAAACCAAATTGCAAAAAATGGTTGTTAAAATTGCCGGGCAATTCGGAATCAAAATAAGATACTTCGATTGGCATCCGGAAGGATTTACTGTCGGTGGTCTTGTAATCCCGGATCATCCCGATACGATTTATCTAAACAGCCAGAATAAGCGACCGTTACTTGCTGTTGTTGCCCATGAGTTGATACACACCCTGGAACACAACCATCCTGATCTGCACCTTTTCTTTTTAAACGCATTGTCTAAAAATGTCGGTGGTCTGGAAAGGTATCTGCGCGAATTAAACTATACGCGCAACCTGGCCAAGTTGCCGGCCTTGACCAAAAAAGAGGTTTTCAACGAATTTGCCTCGGATTTTGCCGGCGACTCTTTCGTGGACCCGAACTTTTACGAAATCATGCACGATATTGATCCGCGGCTTGCCGCCCAGCTGGTCAGAATCTTAAAGAAAATATTTAACAAGGTTAAAAACATTTTGACCTCCGGGGCGGCCCGGCCTTACAGCACCAATGAGTATGTCAACAACATCAGCGAAGTCCAAAAAGCTTTGGCCTCGGTTTTAAGCGAATACGCCAAGCGGCGGATGGATCCGATCGCGCCGATACGGCCGGTTCATTTTATCCCGAATTTTATGGTGGCTGCGTGGCATGGTAGCCCTTACAAGTTTGAAAAGTTTGCAACGTCAAAAATCGGCACCGGTGAAGGCGCCCAGGCGTTTGGCTGGGGGCTTTATTTTTCGGATTTAAAAGATGTCGCGGCGACATACGCCACCATGGATTTAAGACGCGGGCTTGTCTTTGACGGAAAATATTATGACAAAAGCGGTTTTGTCGATGCGGCAAAAGAAAAATACGGAGAAGATTACGCATTGACCGCTGAAATGGTGGCCTACGATTTTATATCCGGATACAATGCAAGCGACATAATCCAGATGACCGCCAAAAGAGGCGATGTTGAAAAAGCGGTCATAAAAGACATGGTTGAAGGGCTTGAAAGACCGTCTGCGGACGCTAATAGATGGACTGTCCGGGTTAAGGGCGGCATCCGAGTTGAAAACCAAATGACCGATGAAGAGCGCCGCGGCCTTTTCGATATCCAGGGCCGCGCCGGATGGTACAGCAAGCCGGTCGATCCTTTGGCGAAAACCCGTAAAATGTTAGAACAGACGGTTGCGGTTCAGACGGAGAAAATAAATCGCGCCGATAGCCCGGCTGAAGTGTCTGAGGCAAAAAGCTGGCTTAAAGATGCTAAAATCGCCTTGGCTGTTATGGACAAATACGAGCTTGTGGCCGAATGGCCGGAGTCGAGGCGCAATCTTTACAAAGCAATCCTGCACCCGGGCCGCCAGGACGAGGTTTGGCTGGATTGGGATAAAAAAATACCATTTGCTGTATACAAAAAAGTCATAAACAGAGCCCGAGTAGACGATGACAAAATCAGAGCTGCCGGAAAAGCTTTAATTCCTTATGGCGAAAAAGGCCCAACCGGGGAAGATTTGTATAAAGATGTGGCTGAGCATTATCGTCGTCATAAAAGCGACAATCCTAAAAAAGAAGCCTCCCTCTTCCTGAAACGCGCCGGTATCGATGGTATCCGCTACCCGGCCGGCAGCCTGTCCGGGATGGTCGACACCGGCGCGAAAAATTATGTCATATTCGATGAAGAAGCCGTAGAGATACAAGAACGCGCCCAGCTTACTGCCGCCCCTCAAATCGCAATAAATCCCTGGTATTCGCAAATGCAGCGGGTTCTGGAAGCAAAATTGCCGGGTAAAGGGACTCCCGCCTCGATGCTGCAGGCGATTAAATCATTTGCCAACAAGGGCGAATACAAAGCCGAGGAATTGGAGTGGAGCGGGCTTGAGGATTGGCTGGGTGAACAGGAAGGCAAACTCACCAAACAGCAGGTCCTTGACTTCGTGGCGACCAACAAGGTGCGCATTGATGAAATGGTGAAGGCTGATTATTATGAACCAGTTTTTTCGTACTTTTCGTCCGTATATGGAAAAAGAACAAAAGACCCTGCAAAAGCCGAGCAATGGTTTAGCAAGGGGCATCCCGTATCGATAGAAAGCGAAGACGGAAACGACCAATTTTTAACCGCTACGTCTGAAAATTATAGCACCTTTTCTGAAGCCAAACAGGATGCTGTTGATGTCGCTCGGGATGCCGAGGTTCGCGGTACAACCAAATTCTCCACCTACACCCTGCCCGGCGGCGAACAGTATCGTGAGCTGTTGCTGACGCTGCCTGTAAGAGACAAAATTACCACAGCGCTTGGCCAGAGCCTTAGAGAAATAATAGACAAAAGCAAAGACAATTATCCTGAAAGTGGGTTTGAAAACCCAAGGATGGGGCGGCGCAGTTCGATATATGCAGATGTAAAGGAAAGTGGGTTGTTTGATAGCAGCGGGTTAAGGCGGTTCTCAGACCTTCTCGTTCGCCCAAAAGAAAAGCTTCTAGAGCAATTTAACATAGAAAATCGCATAGAAGAAGTGGTTTACAAAGGCGGCCACTGGGACGAGCCCAACGTCCTGGCGCATGTGCGGTTTGACGAAAGAACCGATGCCGAGGGCCGGCGGGTGCTGCATATTGCGGAGATTCAGAGTGATTGGCATCAGGAGGGGCGTAAAAAGGGGTATAAAAAAATACCACTTAGACCAGATATGGAACTGCATGTCACATGGAAAGATGATCCTGGATATTATGAAATAAGAAACAAAAACGGTGATTTTATCACAAGCATAATGCCACGATATGCGAATAGCCTCCAAGATGCCGAAGCTATTGCTAGAGAAAGAATAGATTCAGGACATATACACAGATCCGGCGAGGGAGTCCCACAAGCTCCCTTCAAAAAAACCTGGCCGATGCTGGCGTTCAAGCGCATGGTGCGCTGGGCGGCTGAAAACAACTTTGACGCTGTTACCTGGGACCCGGGCGAGATCCAGGCCGAGCGGTATGATCTTAGTAAGCAGGTTGACGAAATAGCCATAACCAAAAAAGGCGACAGGTACGATATCGACATCGTTAAAGACGGAACGGTATTAGCAGATATTCAGCCGCGCAACATACCGCTATCAAAAGTTGAGGAGTATGTTGGCAAGGACCTTGCGCAAAAAGCCGCTAAGCAAAAAGATGGAACCGTTGAATATTCCGGCCTCGACCTAAAAGTCGGCGGCGAGGGCATGAAAGCCTTTTACGACAAGATGCTGGTCAACGAGGTCAACAAGTTTTTCAACAAGGCGGCCTGGGGCAAGGCGAAGGTGGAGGTTGGCAAAGTCGGCCCAATCGCTCCGGTATCGGAATATGGTGGGATAGAGCGTTTGGAAGAGGGCGAATATCAAGAAGTCTGGACCCTGCCGATAACCGATCAAATGCGCCAAAAGGCCCTGTACGAAGGGATGCCGCAGTTTAGCCTATCGGGATCCGGCCGCTGGAAAAAGCCTTATAAAAAATTCAGAGAATATGCGGCCAAATACCCGAAGGCTACAAAAAGACAAATAAAAAAGGCCACCGGGCTAACCCGTTACGAAATCGAAACACTGCAATCTTTGGAAGCCCAAAACGTCCGCAGACCCGCGCAGCTGACAATCCAGGCCGCTACGGGCGAGCGCGGCGACCTTGACGATCCGACCATGGCCGGCCGTCTGTGGGATGAGTTTGTGTTCCAGGCCCAGGACCGCTTCAATTATCTAAACAAAGAGCAAATGGCCGCTGAACGTGCCAGAAGGGTCGCAGGGCAAGGCGAAGAACTTCCCGAGGGTATGGACACCTATCTTGCCGAATTGCGCTATCACGGCATCGCAGGGGCCGCCATAGATGATTTTCAGGAGCGGTTCGTGGATCCGCTAATTGATACCATCAGCCAAAACGGTCTTGATGTCAAAGACGTCGATCAATACCTGCACGCCAGGCACGCGCAAGAAGCCAATGTGCATTTAAAAGAAATCAACCAGGAAATAGAAGACAACGACGCGCTTTCCGGCATGACCGATGAGCGGGCCGCCGAGATATTAGAACAGGTTGAACAATCCGGCCAGGCGGCGGCGTATCGTGAGATTGCCAGAATCGTAGACGACATTACAAAGTTTGACCGTGAAAACCGGGTGTCATACGGGCTTGAAAAACCGGAAACAGTTGCCAAGTGGGAAGCCGCTTATAGGTATTATGTACCGTTGATGCGTGAAGGCAAGGGTTCGATGATGCCGGTCAAGGGGCAGGGTTTTAGCATCAAAGGCGCCCAAAAACGAAGGGCCGGGTCCCAGCGGGAGGTTATCAATGTTTTGGCTTATACCATCTCGCAGGCCGAACATGCCATAGTCAGGGGAGAAAAAAACAAGGTCAGCCGGGCGCTTTATGATTTTGTTTCGGAAAATCCCGGTCCGTGGGAGGCCGATAAAGTCGAATACAAGGCCGCATTTGACGCCCAGGGCCTCGTTCATTATGTTCCTGATCCTTCCTATCAGGTGGCCGATAACGTCGTTCATTTGCGCATTAACGGCGATCCGCACCACGTTACGTTTGACCGCGGCAACCACAATGCTGTCAGGATAGCCCAGGCGATGAAAAAATTAAAAACGGGCGACTCCGGGCCAATCGTAAACATCGCCTCTAAAATGACCCGCTGGCTGGCAATGGTCAATACCGGGCTTAACCCGGAGTTTTTGATTTCCAACTTTGTGCGCGACTTGCAGACCGCCGGATATAATATGAGCGATTCTCAAGCGCAACAAATTAAATGGGCGGCGATAAAGCAAGTCGGGCAGGCATGGAACGGTATCCGCCAATTTCAAAAAGGAGACAGGGGTGGAGAGTGGGCGACATGGTTTAACGAATTTAGAAAAGGCGGCGGCCAAACCGGGTGGCTTGAATCCTATGAAAATATCGAAAAGCGCGAAAAGGACTTGATCAACAAGGTTAAGCAGATGGGCCCGGGCGGTTGGAGAAAGTTCCGTCGGGGACTTTCCGCGGTGTTTGATTTTATATCCGATGAAAACACGGCGGTTGAAAACGGGATCCGGCTGTCTGTTTATAAAAATTTGCGGGAAAACAATGTGACCAAGGCCAAGGCCGCAAGAATCGCCAAAGAGCTCACGGTAAACTTTAACCGCAAGGGGAACGCTGGGCAAGCCCTAAATGCCGCATATTTATTTTACAATGCTTCCATACAAGGAAGCGCCAGGGTGATATCGGCGGCCATAAAAAGCGCCAAGGTCAGAAAGCTGATTTTGTCCACAGTTATCTTTGCAACGGCACTTGACGTTATCAACCGCTTGGTGGGCGGCGACGATGACGATGGAACGCCAAGATACGATAAAGTACCCGACTGGGTAAAAGAACGCAATCTAATCGTTATGCTACCCTCGGGATACGGATATTTAAAGATACCTTTGCCGTGGGGGTACAATGTATTTCACGTTTTGGGCCAAGGTCTTGGCGAAGTTATGACCAAGAAAAACAACACTGTCGGCAAAAGTGCGGCAAGGGTAGGGGCTGCCGTGGTGCAGGCGTTTAACCCCATAGGTGGTGAAACCAGTATTTTGCAGTTTTTGTCCCCGACAATTTTTAGGCCAATAGTTCAATGGGCGGAAAACAAGGACTGGACGGGCCGGCCGTTAAGGCCAAATGACAATCCATTTTCCCCGATGCCGGAATCAAGCAAGTATTTCAAATCTGTTCGGGATCCGTCGAGAGTGTTCGCGGAAAAATTAAACGAGCTGACCGGGGGCAGTGACATACGACCGGGTAAGATCGATATCAACCCGGAGGCCATTGATCTTTTTATCGATACATTTGTGGGCGGCGCCGGAAGGTTTGCCGGCGATATGATATCAGCGCCGCTAAAAGTTGCCAAAGGCGAGACCATTGAAACTTATGAGATCCCTCTTTTGAGAAAAGTTTATGGCGCTTCCGGTTTTTCACAACTGCACCAGGATTTTTATGAAAATATAGATGCCATCCGACTGACTCAAAATGAAATCAAGCATTATCAAAATGACCCCGATAAACTCAAAGAAATAAAAAGAAAGTACGGCAAAGAAGCCAAACTGATTCAAGCCCAAAAAAATGCAACGAAACTTTTAAAAGAATACAGGGACCAAAAACGTCGGATAGAATCGCTGAAGGATTCAGACAAAAAAACAGCAAAATTAAAAGAAATTGACGAAAAAACTAAAAAGCTGATGCAATCTTTTAATAAGAAATACTATAAAGTAATGGGAGAGGAAAAATGAAACGATTAATTTGCCTTTTGTCGGTTATTGCCTTTTTATCATTAAGTACAACCGGGTGGCCTGCAGATCCCACCTGCACATTTACCTCTCCGGTCAAAGTTAAAGACGGTCATAAGGGAGTCGAAATAACGGCAACGTGCACAACCGGAACGGGCGTAGCCACATTTCCCACGGGCGCGGCAAGCGTGTTGATACCCAATTCGAATGTCTACGTCGGTTCATACCTATACGCGGTGTTTGCCCCTGTTAGCCTCACGACTGCAGTGACAAACGATTCTGATTTAAAGTTGATGCAATACGCCGCCACAGGTCCATACGATGTTTTGATTGGTGGGGGGGCGGACGGACTCGATACGTCAGACAACAGCTTCCAGCCGCTGATCGGCGGGGCTCCCGGTGCCATGCCGATATACGGTCCTTTGTATATCGATATATCCGGAAACTCTGTCAATGATGCTGAACAAATTCTTGTTTTTAAATTTATCAAGCCGGAATAGGAACCCGAAATGAAAAAACTTCTAATCTTTCTAATTCTCTTGCTCTCAACGAGCGCGTGGGGGACTATATATACAGTTGCGAAAACGGGTACTGATGCGGCAAGCTGTGTAACAGATCCTCCCACAACGGATTGCCTTACTATTCAATATGTCTTTACCAATGCCGCGACCCAAGGTGACATAATAGAAGTAGGGGCAGGAACCTATACAATTACTTCGGCCATTTATCCTGGTGCGGATGATGATGGTGTAGACGGCAGCCCAACGATTTTAAGGGGCAAAGCGGGGGAAACGGTGGTTATAGACGCCGATTCAAATAATATTCATGCCGTTTCAATGGGGTCAAGAAACTATTTTGAAATTCGAAACCTCACCATCACTGGTGCTGATAATGCCAACAGAGCAGGGATAAACCTCTCTTTAGCAAATAACATCACAGTTGATGATTGCATTATTTACGGCAACACAAGAGGCATAGGCTTTACTGCTGCCGATAACACCGATGCTTATGATCTTACCATTCAAGACAGTGATATCCACACCAATAGTGAATATGGAATTTGGTGGAATACCGGTGACACTACAGTAGGAGAGGATGGCAAGGCGTACAACATAAATATTTTGAGAAACAATATTTATGATAACGGTATTGGTATTAAGAACAATAGCCTTGAAAGAGAAAGCGGGGCTGAAGAACTTACCTCTGCTTTGACGATAACCGGAAACAATGTTTACTCGAATAAAACTTATGGCATTAAACTGTCAGATGTAGACAACGCCCAGGGCGCAGGCTTAATAAATTTAAACAACATATATGACAACGGAGACACTCCTGAAGGAGGAAACGCAAACGGTGTTTGGCTGGGAGGTTGCCTTTATATCGTAATATCTGGAAACAAAATCTATAACAATACTACAGGCGATGTGGATGGAGTCGGAGTATTTCTTGACGTAGCGGCAGTTGGATATCCAAGCGCCTATAACACTATTTTGCTGAACGAAATATACAACCACGATTCTTGCAATGATCAGGTTCCCTGGCATGGTTCAGATTCCTATTTTAACTCATCAGGAATTGGGATATGCTGCGGAAGTAACAATAATTCTGTATATAATAATATATCACACGGCAACGCTGTTGGGCTGAGTTTGGGTGGAGCTTCGGGTATAACCACTCATACCAATAAAATATACAATAACGATTTTGTTGATAACCGGATTGGAGTACAAATCGATCTTAAAGACACCGGTTCGACTAATAATGAATTTATAGGAAATATTATATCCGGCAATATTTTGGGAGATAAAACCAATTACGGGATGTATATCGATGCTACCACGGTGGTCACGTCCGGAAATGTCACGATTGATTACAATGCCTGGTGGGACAATGACACAGATTTTTCAGATAACTCTGGCGAGAGTTGGAGCCAGGGTTCAAATAAAGTTGAAGCAGACCCTCTTTTAGACGCCAACTACAAACCAAAATTCGGAAGCCCTGTAATTGACGTAGGCACAGAATTAGAGTTCATGGGCAACGAAACCCAAAGAAGATGCGGGAGTGCCCCTGACATTGGGAGATATGATTATTGTGGTACATCGGGATTAGACCCGATGATCATTGCCCTTTCTGGAATAAGTGTGGCAACCTGGACATATTCGGGTGATCAACTGTTTTACGGTGCGGACCCCGTAACTTACGGGTCAGAAAAAGTATATTACTAGGAGAAAAATTATGAGAAAAACATTTTTTTTATTTCTGTGGCTGTTGGCATTTCCGGCGTTGTCGCTTGCCATAGATTGTGATGGAGATTCTAACGATGACCACGATGTCGCTTGTGGAGGTACTAACGCAAGCACTCTCACAGACGGTGGGGTTTTGTTAGGATCAGGCACCGATGCCGTAACAGCAATGTCTGTATTGGCCGATGGGGAAATGATCGTAGGTGACGGCACCACCGACCCTGTGGCTGAAAGCGGGGCGACACTCAGAACCTCTATTGGCGTCGGCACAGGTGATTCACCTCAATTTACCGGAATAGAATTAAGCCACGCTACGGATAATACTTTGACTGCTTCAAGCGGAGTCTTGTCAATAGAAGGCGGCGCTTTAGCACCAGTAGCTTCTCCCACATTTACCGGAACCGTAACCCTACCTTCAAATCAAGCGTTATTGGGATCTCCCACCGTTGCGACCTCTATTGATCCGGACGCTGCCGATGGTGCTGCAATAGGATCAGTTACAAAAGAATGGTCAGACGCATACTTTGCTGATGGCGCTATTATATATTTTGGGGCAGACCAGGATGTATCTATCACCCACAGCCACAATGTCGGGCTTTTAATGGAATTAGAT
>Ga0180438_10002071_pt1 | contig 33849 bp, 30 predicted proteins | sample SS_ome_12_FD_132455 | JGI IMG/M metagenome (GOLD analysis project Ga0180438, IMG submission 132455) | Hypersaline lake sediment archaeal communities from the Salton Sea, California, USA - SS_3_D_2 metaG | ecosystem: Environmental > Aquatic > Non-marine Saline and Alkaline > Hypersaline >... | reverse complement strand
CCCTCTGCGCCGATGGTACTGCGGGCGCGAGCTCGTGGGAGAGTAGGACGCCGCCGGCCTTATCATCCGAAACGCCGCGCCTCCCGAAACGGAGCGCGGCGTTTCGTTTGTTGAAGTTCGAAACCTGAACAGCGAAATCCGAATTTCGAACTTCATACCTCACATTTCATACTTCGTACTTCAATCTCAATTGACACTGCCGGGTCATCCCTCTATCCTTATTCCCATCAACGGCTTACACATGGAACCCCCGTTGGACGACGACCTCGATACAAAGACGCCCGCGCCCTTCCGCTGCGGCTACGTCGCCCTGGCGGGACGGCCCAACGTCGGCAAGTCGACCCTGCTCAACGCGCTGGTCGCCGAGCACTTGAGCATCGTGTCCTCGAAGGCGCAGACGACGCGGGAACGGGTCTCCGGCCTGTTAACCACGGAGAATTATCAAATCCTCTTCATCGACGCGCCCGGTCTCATCGAACCACGCTACGAGTTGCAGAGAGCGATGCGGTGGGCTGCGGGTGCGGCGATCGATGAGGCGGATGTGGTGACCCTGGTCGTCGATGGCACGGACCCCGACACCATCCCAGGAAGCGAGTTGATCGGGCGGCGCTCGGTTCCGCTGGTCGTCGCCATCAACAAAGTGGACCTGCTCGATGCGGCGCGCGAGGCGCGAGTCAGGGGCGCGCTGAAGGCGCGGGGTTGGGATGCGGTGGCGATCTCGGCGACGCAAGGTGCGGGGCTGGACGATCTTCTCGATCGTGTGGTTCCGCTGCTGCCAGAATCGCCGGCACTGTATCCCGAGGAGGACCGGGCTATTCAGCCGCTGAGATTCTTCGCCGCGGAGCTCGTGAGAGAGAGCTGTATGGAAACGTATCGGGACGAGGTCCCGTACGGCGTAATGTGCAGGGTGGACGAATTTCGCGAGCAACAGGACCCGGCTTACATAAGGGTCGTCATCTACGTTGAGAAGGGTAGCCAGAAGGGGATCATCATCGGACGCGGCGGTTCGGCGATCAAAGAGATCGGGGAGGCTTCGCGCAAGAAGATCGAGGGCCTCATGGGGCGGCGGATCTACCTCGAGCTGCGCGTGAAGGTGCTGGCAGGGTGGCGTCGCAAGCGCTCGCGCTTGCGCCAGCTCGGCTTCGCGCTGCCGCCGCCCTCGACAGGTGGACACAACTCGACCTAGGGTGTAGATAGTAGGAAATGGAAAACGAGAGACTGGACGACGCGTTGTTGGAGGTGCTGTGCTGCCCGAAGTGTGTCGGCGAGCTGGAATACCGACCGGAGGAATCCGTTCTCGTGTGTCACGCCTGCCGGCTCCGCTACATGATCGAGGACGGCATCCCTGTGATGTTGATAGATGAGGCCGAGTCTTTCTAGCAGCGCAGTACTGGCCGCTCTGGCAGCGCTCGCCGCGCCCTGCGTCTCGACGGCCCAGGAGCCGTCGACGGGCGACGCCCCTTCGGAGGGAGCCGAATTCCTGCTGCTGCCCGTCGGCGCCCGCGCCGTGGGCATGGGCGGCGCCGTGACCGGAATGCGTGGGGTCGGCGAGCTCGTGCTCTGGAACCCCGCCGGTGTCGCGGCGATGACGGACCGCAGGCTGCTGTTCAATCACAGCGAATCGGCGTTCGATACGAGGAGCGACGTACTGTCGCTCGCCTGGCCGATCCGCTCGCTGGGCACCTTCGCCCTGAGCTACTACTTGGTCGACTACGGGGAGCTGACGAGCACCGGCCCCGACGGGTCGGTCACCGGCTCGATCAACTTTCGCAACCAAGAGTTCCTGCTCAGCTACGCGACCCGAGTGGTTGGACCGCTGGAGCTCGGCATCAACTACAAGCTGATCCAGTTGATCTTCCGTTGTGACGGGATATGCGCCGGGACACAGTCGTTCACGCGAACGACTCATGCGTTCGACTTCGGGCTGATCTGGAGCCGCGTCGCCGGCGTGCCGCTGTCGCTCGGTGGCTCGCTACGGCATCTGGGCTTCCCGCTGGAGGGTGAGGACGAGGACGATCCGCTGCCGACGCGGGTCCGCCTGGGTTTGGCCTACCAGGCGCTCTCCGCATTCACCAACGATTCCACCGTCACGCTCGTCCTCACGATGGACCTGGAGGACCAGGCGAGAGACCTCGGTGAGCCGGACGTGATGTTCGGGTCGGAACTGGCGGTCGGAGGTCTGTTCTTCGTTCGGGCGGGCTACGCCTTCCTGGATACCGGGTTCGGGGGTCCCACTCTCGGCTTGGGGGTCACCTACGATTGGTTCTACCTCGACCTGAGCCGTGGCTTCGACGAGATCAGCTCGGCGACCGGTGAGGACGCCGTGCAGGTCAGTTTCGGCATTATCTTCTAGCGCCCGGGCGGACGACCACGCGGTCACCGCCTCTTCCGGAAGGCCTGTCCTCCGATGTTCGACAGAGACTCGATCATTCGCTATCTGCGCGAGCGCGCCCAAAGGCCCGTCCGGTTGAAGGAGATCGCCCGGGCTCTCGGAGTCGATGCCCGGGAATACCGACGCCTGAGGCGGTTGCTGCACGAGCTGGAGGAGGCCGGCGAGATCTATCGCGTGCGGCGGCGACGCTACGCGCTCCCCGACCGCATCAACCTGGTCGTCGGACACCTGCAGGTGATACGGGCCGGGCACGGGTTCGTGATTCCCGAGGCTGGCGGCGACGACGTGTTCATCGCGTCCTCGCAGTTGGCTAACGCCTACGACGGCGACCGCGTGGTCGCGCGGGTCGAGCGCCGGCGACGCGGCCGCCAGCCGGAGGGAACCATCGTCAAGGTACTCGAGCGGGCCCGCAGTCGGGTGGTAGGCACCTATCACCGGTCCGGTCGCTACTCCTACCTGACGCCGCTCGAGAACGCGATCCACCGCGACGTATTCATCCCGCGGGGGAGCGATGAGGAGGCGGCGGACGGCACGATCGTCGTGGCGCGGATCGTCGATTGGGGCAGTGCCCACCACGACCCGGTGGGTGAGGTCGTACAGGTCCTGGGCCGGCCCGGAGAACCGGGCGTCGACGTCCTCGCCATCGTGCACGCCCACGAGTTGCCCAGCGAGTTTCCTGCCGATGTGCTGCACGAGGCGGACGAGCTCAGAACGCGGTTCGACGGCGAGCTCGAGCTCGCTGGACGCACCGACTTCCGCAGTGCCCTCACCTTCACCATCGACCCCGTCGATGCCAGAGACCATGACGACGCGATCTCGATCGAGCGACTGGCCTCCGATCGCTGGCGCGTCGGCGTTCACATCGCGGACGTCGCCCACTTCGTTCGCGAGGGCTCAGCGGTCGACCTCGAGGCACTCAACAGAGGAACCAGCGTCTACCTGGTCGATCGCGTACTGCCGATGCTGCCGGAGCCGCTCTCCGGTGACCTCTGTTCGCTCGGGCCGGGCGACGACCGCTACACGTTGTCGGCGTGCCTCGAGCTGAACTCGGTCGCCGAGCTCGGTTCGATCGATTTCACCGCCGGTGTAATTCGTAGTCGCTACGCGCTGGCCTACGAGGAAGCGCAGGAGATAATGGACGGCCAGCGCCCGGCCGCTGACGAGTTGCGCGAGGCACTCCGAACCCTGCGCGACCTGGCGCTCCGCTTGCGCGATCGCCGACAGGCGCGCGGCAGCCTCGACTTCGATCTTCCGGAAGCGCGAGTGATCATCAACTCGGCCGGTGAGCCGACGGCGGTGCAGCGGATTCTTCGGCTCGACACCCACCGACTTATCGAGGAATTCATGATCCTCGTGAATGAGTCGGTTGCACGCTCCGTAGAGGCCAGGGCGATCCCCTTCATCTACCGCGTGCATGAAGCGCCCGACCCCGATCGGCTGGAGCGGCTGCGCGAGTTCGTGGCCGGGTTGGGTCTCAAGCTCCCGCGAGGTGCCGACAGGACGCCCCGCGCCCTGCAACGGCTGCTCGCCTCGGTTGAAGGGCGGCCCGAGGAGCCCGTCATCTCGACCCTCGTCCTGAGGAGCATGAAGCAGGCGCGTTACAGTGCGGAGCGCGCCGGACACTTCGGCCTCGCTTCGCGGGCCTACGCACACTTCACCTCGCCGATCCGCCGCTACCCAGACCTCGTGGCGCACCGTATCCTCCGCTCGGCCGTGCTGGAGGGGGGCGCGGTGCCTGAGGAATTGGCGGGACGGCTGGAGGCGATCGCGCGCCGCGCCTCGGCCCGGGAACGCCAGGCGATGGAGGCGGAGCGGGAGTCGGTGGAGCTCAAGAAGATGGAGTACCTGGAGCGGCACCTGGGCGACGTGTTCAGTGGGACTATCAGCGGCGTAACATCTTACGGCATGTTCGTCCTGCTCGACGACGTGCTGACGGAGGGGCTGGTCCACGTGAGCCAGCTGGCGGATGACTACTATCGCTTTCGCGAGGACGACTATTCGCTGGTCGGTGAGGGCCGGCGGCGACGCTTCCGGCTGGGCGACAGGGTCGAGGTTCAGGTCATCCGGGTGGATCGGGAGGCCCGACAGCTGGACCTCGGGCTGTCCGACTGAGGCGGGAACAGCCGAATCCCACGGGGTTACAGAGCCCTAGACGGGGTTATTGGCCCCTAGTAAGTTCAGCGGGTTAGTGTTGGTTAGGCGACTAATCGGTTCGCGATCATGCCGTTACCACCGGTAATCGTATACTACTCTTCTGCCGAGACACCACCGCCGCAGGCCCTTTCCGGGCATGTGGCGGCGGGTGAATCCAAGCTGGTGACGGCCCGGGCCGCCGCCGACGTGTTGGCCATGGTCAACCGCGGGCATCCGGCGCTGGTCGTCCTGGACGGCGATGGAGATGTCGGCGAAGTTTGTGAGCTGATCGGGAACCTGAGGTCTGACCCATTCAGCGCGATCGTGCCGGTCATCGTGTGGTCGGAGCAGCCGGAGATCGAGGTAATCGAGCGGGTCCTCGATGCGGGTGCCGATGACTTTCTCAAGCACGACATGGATGAGCGGGAGAAGCTCTTGCGCCTGAACACGGTTGTCAGGCGTGCGGAGCGGGACGTCGGCGTCCACCCGACGACGCGGCTACCGGGCACCGCGATGATCGAGCGGGATATCGGGGCCCGACTGGCGGCGGAGGAAGATTTCGCGGTCTGCTACGCGGACATCGACAACTTCAAGGAATTCAACGACCGCTACGGCTACGGGCACGGCGATCGGGTGATCTTTCTGGTCTCGAAGATCCTGCGCGACGTCGTGAAGGCGTTCGCGCCGGCCGGCTTCATCGGGCACATCGGCGGCGACGACTTCATCTTCAACGTGTCGCTCGACATCTTCGAGGTGTGTTGCCGCGAGACAATCTCGATCTTCGACACGCTCATTCCGTTCCAGTACTCTGAGGAAGACAGGCGGGCCGGGTTCTTCTGGGGAAAGGACCGCCGCGGTCAGCTGCATCGCATCCCGCTGATGACGCTCTCGATCGGAGTCGTCACGAACTCACAGCGCTGCTTCACGCACACGGCTCAGGTCGGCGAGTTGGCGACCGAGATGAAGGCCTACGCGAAGACCAAGCAGGGCTCGATTTTCGTAGTCGATCGGCGTCATGGTCAACGTGACACCCTCGCCGGCCAGGCGCGAGAGCTAACGACAGAAGCGATCAAGGAAGGACCATGAACGTCTCCTGCCCGCAGTGCAAGACCGTTTTCCGCGTCGACCCCCGCAAGGTGCCAGCCGAAGGTGTACGTGCCCGGTGCTCGGTCTGTGGAGGTGTATTCGAGGTCGTGGCAGAAGGAAAACAGGCCGCCGTCGCCGCACCGCCCGCCGCCGCTCAGGCGCCGGCCGCCCCTCCGCCGCCTCCCCAACCGGCGGTCCCCGAGGCGCCGGCAGCGCCGCCGCCGCCGGCACGCGAGCCGAGTCCGGCGCCACCGCCACCGCCGCCGCAGCCGGCGGTACCCGAGCCTCCGGCGACCGGTAGGCCGTTTGGCCAGCCCGATCCCGAGGCGCGTGCCCGGCGTCTCGCCCGTGCCCTGATCTCCGACGTGGCGGCCTATCACCCGGAGCGCCTGGAGATCGGACTGCGCGAGGGACGCCTGAAGGAGCTGTTCCAGGAAGAGCTCAGAAAGTCGTGGCAGGAGTACGTTGAACAGGTCGGAATCGAGGTGGCAAAGAGCACGCCCTACTTCCGGGACGCGCTCAACGAGATCCTCGCCAAGGGGAAGAAGGTCTTCTGACCGGCGGCCGCCGGGGCGGCGCACGCCGCGGGGCCCGTGGAACACGGTGAGCGGGCAGGGGCGGGCTGACAGGTTGACCGGGCTGGGGTCGTACGGATATCTTTCGCGGTGAGCTGGGGCCGCCCGCTCGGGCGGCCTTATCTTTTGTGGTGAGGCGAGTTAGAGCGTTCAGTGACAGTAAATCTTCAGCAGGAGAGGTGAGGCCATGGCGGTAGCGACGGAGCTGGGCCTGCTCAGGGAGCTGCGCGAGCGGATCGAGGAGCTCAGGGGGTATCTTTGACATAGACGAGAAGCGGGGCAGGACCCGGGCCCTGGAAGGGCAGACGGCACGGCCCGGCTTCTGGGAAGATGCCGACACGGCGCGTGCCGTGATGCAGGAGCTCAATGAGCTGAAGAGTTGGATCGAGCCCTGGGACGATTTGCAGCGCAGGTCGGGCGACCTGGTCGAGCTCGGCGAGCTCATCGAGGCCGAGGACGACTCGGCGATGGAAGAGGAGTTCCGCAGCGAGGTCGCCGCCCTCGAGCTGCAGCTCGAGGAGCTCGAATTCCGCAACATGCTCCGCGGTTCCGACGCGGAGCGCGATGCCCTCCTCACTATCCACCCCGGTGCTGGCGGCACCGATTCCCAGGATTGGGCCGAGATGCTCATGCGCATGTATACGCGCTGGGCGGAATCCCACGACTTCGAGGTCGCCGTGCTGGACCTGGTTCCGGCCGAGGAGGCCGGGATCAAGTCGGTCGCTCTCGAGATCGGCGGCCGCTACGCCTACGGCTACCTGCAGGCGGAGAAAGGCGTGCACCGCCTCGTTCGCATCTCTCCGTTCGACCAGCAAGCTCGACGGCACACCTCTTTCGCCTCGGTGTTCGTCTACCCGCTCGTCGATGACGCCGTCGAGGTCGATATCGCTCCCGAGGACCTGCGCATCGATACCTACCGCGCGTCCGGGAAGGGTGGCCAGCACGTGAACAAGACGGACTCCGCCGTGCGGATAACTCATGTCCCGACCGGGATCGTGGTCTCCTGCCAGCAGGAACGCAGCCAGCATCGCAACAAGAACACCGCGATGAAGATGCTGAGGGCGGCGCTCTACGACCGAGCACTCGAGGAGCGCCGAAAGGAGCGCGAGCGAATGGACGAGGCGAAGACGGATATCGCCTGGGGGAACCAGATTCGCTCTTACGTCTTCCAGCCTTACACGCTGGTCAAGGACCATCGCACCGACATCGAGCAACCGGACGTGCAACGTGTGATGCAGGGTGACATCGACGAGTTCATCATCGGCTACTTGAAGCGACACGGGACCAGATCAGAATGACCGAAACCGGTGAGGCGCAGCACGTCATAAGGGCGCGGCAGGAGAAACTGCGGCAGCTGAGGAAGCTGGGAATCGAGCCGTTCGCGTATCGCTACGAGCCGACTACCTCGGCCGCGGCGGTGATCCGCGACTTCGAGGCGATGTCCGACGAAAGCGCCGTCACCTCCCGGCTCGCTGGCCGCGTCCGCTCGCTGCGGCCACACGGCAAGACGACCTTCGCCCACCTCGAGGACCGGACCGCTAAAGTGCAGGTCTATTTCCGACAGGACACGCTGGGCGACGAGGGATACGAGCTGGTCAAGCTTCTCGACCTGGGCGACTGGATCGGCGTCGAAGGTCCGATGTTCCGAACCCGCACCGGCGAGATCACGCTGCGGGCCGACGAGCTGAAGCTCTTGGCCAAGACGGTCAGGCCGCTGCCGTACGGGAAGGAGGAGACCGGCGAATCGGGTGAGGTGATCGAGCACGCGGGGTTCGGCGAGGTGGAGAGCCGCTATCGCCAGCGCTACGCCGACCTCGCGGTACACCCCGAGGTGCGCGATCTGTTCGTCACCCGAACGAAGGCGCTGCGCGAAATTCGACGCTTCCTCGACGACCGCGGCTTCCTGCATGTCGAGACGCCGATCCTGCAGCCGGTCTATGGTGGCGCGACGGCGCGACCGTTCAAGACGTTCCACCGGACACTGGACTTCGAGCTCTACCTGCGGATCGCCGACGAGCTGTACCTGAAGCGCCTCATCGTCGGCGGCCTCGAGCGGGTCTACGAGATCGGGCCGGTCTTCCGCAACGAGGGCATCGATCGCACGCACAATCCCGAGTTCTCGATGCTGGAGCTCTACCAGGCGTTCGCCGACTACCACGACATGATGGACCTGACCGAGGCGCTGGTCCACCACGTCGTGCAGGAGGTGGCAGGCTCCAGTCTCATCACCTACGAGGGGACCCAGCTCGACTTCGAGCCGCCCTGGCCGCGGCTGACCTGGTACGAAGCGTTGGAACGGTACGGCGGGTTGAGCGCGACGGAGCTGGATACGGAGCGGCTGCGGCAGGCGGCAGGCGAAGCGGGCGTCGAGGACGCCGACGAGAAGGGTAAGGCCGCCCTGCTCGACGGGTTGTTCAAGGCTCTGGTGGAGGATGAGCTGAGCGGGCCGATCATCATCTACGACTATCCGGTGGAGCTCAGTCCGCTGGCCAAGCACAAGCGGGGCGGCGACACGACGCTGACCGAGCGCTTCGAGGTGTTCGTCGCGGGTCGCGAACTGGCCAACGCCTTCAGCGAGCTGAACGATCCGTTCGAGCAGCGAGAGCGCTTCGAGGCTCAGGTCCGCATGCGCGAGGAAGAGGGATGGGAAGAAGCCCACCAGGTCGACGAGGACTACATAACGGCGCTGGAGTACGGCCTGCCGCCCACGGGTGGCATGGGGCTCGGGATCGACCGGCTGGTGATGCTGTTGACCGATCGCCCCTCGATTCGCGAGGTCATCCTGTTCCCGACACTCAGGCCGGAGTGAGCCATGCCGCTGGAGCTGTATCTAGCAGCCCGAAATCTCAAGGCGCGTAGCAGTTCGCGCTTCTTGAACCTGATCACGATCATCGCCATCGGTGGCATCTGTGTCGGCGTGATGGCGCTGATCGTGGTGATCGGCGTGATGTCGGGTCTGCAGACCGAGGTTCGCGATCGCATACTCGGCACGAACCCCCACATCATGGTGCTCACCTTCGGGGAGGGGCTGCGGCTCGATGACTGGCGACGACCTCTCGAACAGCTGCGCCAGGATGAAGCGGTGACGATCGCCGAACCCTTCATCTACACCGAGTCGCTGATCTTTCAGGACGTGAACTACCAGCAGGGTGTGGCGCTGCGTGGCATAGCCGCCGACGCGACCTCGCGCCTCGGCGACCAGCTGCTGGCCGGGTCCTGGGACTTCGAGAACACGGAGTCCGGACTCCCGGGAATCGTGCTCGGCTTCCGTCTGGCAAACCGTCTTCTCGTCAGCCCCGGCGACACGGTGAGCCTGATCTCGGCCCATGGCGCCGAGCTCACGGCCGCCGGCTTCATCCCCAGGTTCAAGAAGTTCGAGGTCGCAGGTCTCTTCAACAGCGGCATGTTCGAGTATGACAACCAGATGGGCTACGTGCCGCTCGACGCGGCCCAGGATCTGCTGGGCATGGGCGACGCGGTCACCGGCCTGGCACTCTGGGTCAGCGATCCCTGGGAGGCGGACGCCGACGCGCGCCGCATGGAGGTGGAACTGGGCTACCCTTACACGCTCAGAGACTGGAAGCGGATGAACGAGGGGCTCTTCTCGGCACTCAAGCTCGAGAAGATGGGCATGGCCCTGGTTCTCGCGCTGATCGTACTGGTCGCCGCCTTCAACATCGTGTCCACCCTCATCATGGTTGTGGCCGACAAGACCAGAGAGATCGGAATCCTCCGCTCGATGGGCCTGACATCCCGGAGGATCCTGCGGACCTTCATGCTCCAGGGGCTGATCATCGGCGTGGCGGGCACACTCCTGGGGCTGCTGGGCGGCCTGGCCCTCGCCTGGGCTATCGACTACTTCGGGCTCATCTCGCTGCCCGGAGATGTCTACCTGATCAGCCAGATCCCCGTCATTCTCAACCCGCTCGACGTCGCCCTGATCGTCGTCGTCAGCATCCTCATCTCCTTCACCGCCACCATCTACCCGTCGCGGCAGGCCGCGCACTTGACGCCCGTGGAGGCGATCCGTCATGAGTAGGCCGGCCATCGCCACCGAACGCCTGTTCAAGTCGTTCCGCGACAGCGACGGCTCGGAACTCCCGATCCTGAAGGGGGTCGATCTAGAGGTGGAGACCGGCGAGGTCGTGGCGGTGGTCGGCGCCAGCGGTGCAGGGAAAAGTACCCTGCTTCACCTGCTGGGGGGACTCGACCGACCCACCGACGGTGAGGTCTACCTGGCGGGCCAGCCGCTATCCAGGCTGACCGAACAGCAGCTGGCCGAGGCCCGCAACCAGCGTATTGGCTTCGTCTTCCAGTTCCACCACCTGTTGCGGGAGTTCAGCGCCTTTGAGAATATTATGATGCCCTTGCTGATTGGTGACGTGGATGGCGCGCAGGCACAGGCCCGCGCCGAGGCCTTACTGCGGGCCGTCGGCTTGGAGCGGCGAGGTGGGCACAAGCCGCCCCAGCTGTCGGGAGGGGAACGGCAGCGTGTGGCTGTGGCACGGGCGCTGGCCAACGAACCGCTGGTACTCCTGGCCGACGAACCATCGGGCAACCTGGACCATCATACGGCCGAAGGACTGCACGATCTGTTCTTCCGGCTGCGCGACGAGAGGGAGTTCGCCATCGTGCTGGTTACGCACAACCTGGAGTTCGCGGGTCGTGCGGATCGGGTGCTGCGGCTTCACGACGGGACGCTGCACGACGTTTCCGACTTCATGACGGAACAAGAGACATCATCCGATGCTGTGCGATAACTGCGGAAAGAACGAGGCAGAGGTCCACCTGACGCAGATCGTAGACAACGAGATGACGACGGTTCATCTCTGCCCTTCCTGCGCCGCCGAGAAGGGCCTCGATGCCGGCGCCGCCAAGAACATCCCACTCACCGACTTCCTGGCGCAGATGGGCCAGGCGGCGATCACGGAAGAGGAGCGGGCGGTCGCGGGCCCCTGCACCTACTGTCACACGACCGTCGATGACTTCCGGCGCACGGGCCGGCTCGGCTGTCCCCACTGCTACTCCGTCTACGAGTCGCAGCTGCGGGCGATCCTCCGTCGAATCCACGGCTCGACCTACCACCTGGGCAAAGTCTACGTGCCGCCGGCCAGCGAGGCGGCCGACCGGGCGGCGCGCCTGGCGGGCCTGCGGCGCAAGCTGCAGCGGGCGGTGGAGGCCGAGGACTTCGAGCGCGCCGCGATGATCCGCGATCAGATCCGAGAACTGGAGGCGGCGATCGACGCATGATCCCAAAGGACTTCCGCTCGATACCCGACTTTGGACTCGCCTGGTTGGACGCCAGCGGGCCCGACTGTGATATCGCCCTCTCGACCCGCGTTCGCATCGCCCGTAACCTCCAGGGCTACCCGTTCTCCGTGCGTGCGAAACCGGCTGACAGGGAGGCGATACTGGCAACGGTTCAGGAAGTGCTCGACCGCACCCCGCCCGTCGCCGACGGCGTCTTCGTCAACATCGATAGCCTCGACGCGCGCGGACGACAGCTGCTACTCGAACGTCACCTCGTCAGCCGCGAGCTCGTCGGCCGCGCCGGCGGCGACGCACCGTCCTCCTCGGCGCTCGTCGCCTCCACGCACGAGCCCGTCGGCCTGATGATCAACGAAGAGGACCACCTGCGCCTGCAAAGCCTCACCAGCGGCTTCAGCCCCAGGGAGACCTGGGGGCTCGTCGACTCGCTGGACGAGGAGCTCGGCAGCCAGCTGCCCTACGCGTTCCATCACGAGTTCGGTCACCTCACCTCCTGCCCGACCAACTGCGGCACCGGCTTGCGGGCCTCGGTGCTCATCCACCTGCCGGGTCTCGTGCTGACCCAGGAGATCAACAAGGTCCTCCAGGGTATCTCCCAGGTCGGCTTGACTTTCAGGGGCCTCTACGGCGAAGGATCCGAGGTCGTCGGCAACCTCTTCCAGATCTCCAACCAGACGACGCTCGGAAAGAGCGAGGAAGATCTCATCGATCACCTCCAGAAGATCGTCGGCCAGGTCATCGAGTACGAACGCCAGGCCCGCGCCGTCCTCGTCCGCGACGCCCCTACCGTCATCGAGGACAAGGTCTGGAGAGCCTTCGGGCTCCTCCGCCACGCCCGCTCCCTCGGCTTCGACGAGCTGATGAATCTCCTCTCCGGTGTCCGGCTCGGCCTATCGCTGAAACTTCTTACCGGGCCTAGGGTATACGTCTTGAACCGCATCATGATTTTCGCCCAGAACGCCCACCTGGAGGAGGCCAGCGCAGGTTCACTTTCGGGTTCGGAGCTTGACATCCAGCGTGCAATCTACGTGCGTTCAGCACTGGCGGAGGCCGAGCCCTCCCCAGGTGCCTGAGTCACCGAGACCAACTCTGTGGAGGTGCCCGATCCCGGGGCCGATGAGGGTTAGATGAACTACAATTTCACCGACCGCGTTCGTAAGGTGCTCGCCATGGCGCGCGAGGAGGCCGTCCGCCTCCAGCACGACTACGTCGGCACGGAGCACATCCTGCTGGGGCTGATCCGTGAGGGGGAAGGTGTGGCGGCGGCCGTGCTGATGAACCTGAGCGTCGACCTGGACCAGATACAGGAGCGTACCGAGGAGCAGGTCAGGAAGGGCAAGGCCGGGCCGACGATGGGGGAACTGCCCTACACGACGCGCGCCAAGAAGGTTCTGGAGTTCGCGGTGGCCGAAGCCCGAGACCTGAATCACAGCTACGTCGGCACCGAGCACCTGCTTCTCGGCCTGCTGAGGGAGGAGAAGGGTGTGGCGGCCCAGGTCCTGGAGTCGGTGGGCGTGACCTTGGACCAGGCGCGTGAGCAGACGCTGAAGCTGTTGGGGACCGACATGCCGAGTCCCGGTCCCGGAGCCAGCAGCGGGCCGAGCACGAAGGAAAAGAAGTCGAAGACGCCGGCGCTGGACCATTTTTGCCGGGACCTGACGGAGTTGGCACGGGCGGGCGAGCTCGACCCGACGATCGGCCGTGAGAAGGAGATCGAGCGTGTGATGGAGATCCTCTCGCGCCGTAAGAAGAACAACCCGGTACTGATCGGCGAGCCCGGTGTGGGTAAGACGGCGATCGTGGAAGGGCTGGCCCAGCTCATCTCGCGGGGCGAGGTGGCGGACAGCCTCAAAGGTCACCGGGTACTGGCGTTGGACATGGCGGCGGTGATCGCGGGCACGAAGTATCGCGGTCAGTTCGAGGAGCGGCTGAAGGCGGTGATGAACGAGATCGCGCAGAACCGCGACGTGATACTGTTCATCGACGAGGTCCACACGCTGGTTGGAGCGGGTGCGGCGGAAGGCGCGATCGACGCTTCCAACATGTTGAAGCCGGCGCTGGCGCGTGGCGAGCTGCAATGCATCGGCGCGTCGACGCTGAACGAGTATCGCAAGCACATCGAGAAGGACGGCGCGCTGGAGCGCCGCTTCCAGACCGTTATGGTGGACCCACCGACGGTCGATGAGACGATCGAGATCCTCGACGGCCTGAAGAAGAGGTACGAAGACCACCATACGGTCAGACTGCCACAAGAGACCTTGGTGACGGCGGCAAGGCTCTCCGAGCGCTACATCACCGACCGCCACCTGCCCGACAAGGCGATCGACGTCATCGACGAGGCGTGCGCCCGAATACACCTGTCCACCCAAGTGCCGCCTCCCGAGGTCGCCGATCTCCAGGAGGAGCTGAAGAAGATCGGCAACCTCAAAGACGAGGCGATCCGCGACCAAGACTTCGAGCGCGCCGCAGAGCTGCGCGACAAAGAGCGCGACCTGCAGGCCGAGATCCGCCGCCGCCGTGAGGAGTGGGAGGAGGAGCGCCGCACCTTCCGGCCCCTGATCACCGAGGAAGACGTTGCGTTCATCGTCTCGCGCTGGACCGGCATACCGGTCACCCGTCTACAGGAAGCCGAGACCGACCGCCTGCTCCGCATGGAAGAGGAGATGCACAAGCACGTCGTCGGCCAGGACGACGCGATCGCCGCCATCAGCCGCGCCATTCGGCGCAGCCGAGCCGGACTCAAGGACCCGAACCGACCGATCGGCTCCTTCATCTTCAGCGGCCCCACGGGCGTCGGCAAGACAGAGCTGGCGCGTGCGCTGGCCCGGTTCCTGTTCGCCGACGAGAACGCTCTGGTGCGGGTCGACATGTCCGAGTACATGGAGAAATTCTCGGTCAGTCGCCTGATCGGAGCCCCGCCGGGATACGTCGGCTACGAGGACAGCGGCGCCTTGACCAAGGCGGTGCGTCATAAGCCGTACAGCGTCGTGCTGTTCGACGAGATCGAGAAGGCGCACCCCGACGTCTTCAACATCCTGCTACAGATACTCGACGACGGACGCATCACCGACAACTACGGCCGCGTCATCGACTTCAAGAACACGATCCTGATCATGACCTCGAACGTCGGCGCTCGCGACATCGTCAAGGGTGGCGGCGTCGGATTCCACTCGCCCGACGCACAGGCCAGTTACGAGGACATGGCGGAACGAGTCAAGGACGAGATCCAAAGGGTGTTCAACCCCGAGTTCCTCAATCGCCTCGACGATGTCATCGTCTTCCACCCGCTGTCCAGAGACCACATCAGGCAGATCGTCGACGTCCTGATGCGCGACGTGCGGGCCCGGTTGGAGGAGGAGGCACTCAAGCTCCAGCTCAGCGACGCGGCCGTCGACTTCCTGGTCGAGCACGGTTACGACGTCACCTACGGCGCGAGGCCGCTCAAGCGGGCCATCCAGCGCTACGTCGAGGACCCGCTCTCCGAGAAGATCCTGATGGCCGAGCTGGCGCCGGGCGACATCATCGAGGTCGAGGTGGCAGCAGACGGGGAGCGCCTGGAATTCAGCGTTCTCTCCTCTTCTTCCTTCGCGACGTGAGGCAGTACTTCCTCATCCCCGCCCTCGCTGCCCTCGCCGGCCTCGGCCTGCAGGCCGGGCCGCTGCTCGGCCAAACGCAGCGGGCCGGCGTGCAAATCGTTCAGGTCGATTCGGTCCACGTTACCGGCAACACGCGTCTCGCCACGGCCGCCGTCATGTCCGAGCTCGGCATCCTCGCGGGAGACGAGGTCACCTACGCCGATATCCAGCGCGGTGTCCAGCGCCTAATGGCGACCGGCGAGTACGATGACGTGCGCGTATACGCCGCCGACGACGCCCTGGGCAGGACGACGCTGATCGTCAACCTGGTCGAGCGGCCGACCATTGTCTCTTACCGCTTCGAGGGCCTGGAGCACATCGGGAGCGGCGGGATCCGCGATACGGCGGGGTTGGAGACGGGCCTGCCGCTCAGTCCGGGGGCGGTTCACGAGGTCATCCATCTGATCCGTGGCCGGCTCGCCGACATTGGCTACATGGCGGCGACCGTGGACACGTCGCTGGTGCCCGGTGAGCGGCCCGGCCTCTACCGCCTCGTCTTCAACGTGCGCGAAGGCAATCGTATCGTCGTCACCGCGGTCGAGTTCGAGGGCAACGAGGCGCTGAGCGACGGGGACCTGAGATCGGCCATGTCGGTGAAGCCGGAGGGCTTTCTCTGGTGGAAGACCGGCGAGTTCAGGGACGAGGACTACCGCCAAGACCTCACCGTGAACCTGATCGAGCGGTACGGGCAGGACGGGTACCTCGACTTCCAGGTCCTGGGCGACACGATGATCATCGATCCCACGACCGGGAAATCGAAGCTGCTGATCCGGGTCGAAGAGGGGCGCCAGTACCGGGTCGCCGAGTTCGAGATCGAGGGTAACGAGGCCATCCCGACCGAGCTGCTGGAGGCGCGGTTCAACCCGAAGAGCCGTTCGCTGCTGCAGCGCCTGCCGCTGATCGGCAGCCCTGTCGAGCGAGGCGACCCCGTCTTCGACACACACCAGTGGAGGGACGCGACCGAAGAGATAAGGCAGCTATACAGAAACTCCGGCTACCTCTACGCTCAGATCGAGCCGGTCGTCGAGAAGCTGCCCGCCCACGAGGACGGCGATCCCCGAGTCCGGCTCGTCTGGAAGATCCAGGAACTCAACCAGGCCTACATCAACCTGGTCGAGATCGCCGGCAATACGACCACGCACGAGCGCGTCGTGCGTGACAGACTCATTTTGCTGCCGGGAGACGTGTACGGCGACGATCGCATCGTCTCGAGCTATCAGGCCATACAAGGGCTCGGCTTCTTCGAGCCGCTCCCCCCGAACGAGGCGCTCGACGTCGCCCCTAACGACGAGGGCGACATCAACGTGACCTTCAGGGTGCAGGAGAAGAGCACGGGGAGCGTCCAGTTCGGGGCCTCGCTGGCACCCACCGTGGGAATCGCCGGCTTCGTCGGCTACGAGCAGCCGAACCTCTTCGGTCGCGCCAAGTCGGGTCGTTTCCGCTGGCTGTTCGGCAGCAGGGCGAACGATATCGAGATCTCCTACAACGATCCGTCCGTCCTCGGCAGCCGCAACTCGTTTGGGATCAGCCTGAGGAGTGCGCGCGACCAGTTCAGTTATCTGGGTCTCGGCCGCCGACGCCAGACCGGCGGTAGCATAAGCTTCGGCACGCCGTTCTTCGGCTCGCGCTGGACCCGCATCTCCCTGGGCTACTCGCTCTTCCGCGACGAATACGATTCGGACGAGGCCGAGCTCGACCTCAGGCAGCGTGAGCTGCTGGGCGTGGGAACACGAAGCTCGCTCGAGCTTCGTCTGACCCGCGACACGCGCAACCACCCGCTATTCCCGACCGGCGGAAGTCGCAACTCCGTTGCCCTGGAGTGGACCGGCGGTTTCCTCGGCGGTGACGGCAACTACCGCAAGATTACGTTCGAGAGCAGCTGGCACACGCCAATCGCCCGGCTCGTCTCCGATCCGATGAGGACACCCATCGACCTGACGGCCGGGCTGGGAGTCGTCGGCGGATTCATCGGCGGGGACAACCCGTTCTACCTCGAGCGCTTCTTCGCCGGCGGCGTCCGCTACGGCCCCAAGCTGCGGGGCTACGACGAGCTGACCATCACGCCGCGGGGCCACGTGCCGCGCGAGGCGTCGGGCTTCAGCACGCTCGACCGCGTCGGCGAAGCTTACTTCATCCTCAACGCCAGCGTCGGGGTCAGGCTCGGCAGTAGCGTCTTCGCGAACGTCTTCTACGACGCCGGCAACGTCTGGTCGACCTCCTACGGCCTCAACCCGACCGACCTGTTGCGAGGCTTCGGCATCGGTGTAAGCTTAGTCACACCAATGGGACCTCTAGGAATCGACTACGCGTACGGCGTCGACCGGCGCGACGCGTTCGGGAGGCCCGATCCGGGGTGGAAGCTGCACTTCAGATTCGGGCAGGTGTTCTGATGATCTGTCGTCGATAGGTGGCCGGAATGGGCATGGGCCCGGCCTGTCACACAAGCAGAGGGGAGCAAGAGAGTGCAGTACAAGGTTAGTGCGATACTGGTGGCGACGGCCTTGGCCGCGCTCGGTTATGCGGGCGTCAATCAGCCGCAGGGCTCGCAGATCAAGCTGGCGTACATCAGCTCGAACGAGATAATCTCTCAGGCGCCGGGCGCTGCGGAGGCCCAGGCCACGTTCGAGCGCGAGATGGCGGGCTGGAACGCGCAGGTCGAAGCGATGGGCGATTCGCTTCAGCAGATGATCTCGCAGTACGACCAGCAGCAGGTCATGCTGTCGCCGGAAGCGCGCACCGAGCGTCAGCAGGCGATCACTCAGAAGCGGTTGGAGTTCCAACAGCGGACCGCGAATCTGGAACAGGTCGCACAACGCCGGCAGCAGGAGCTGCTGCAGCCGATCTACGAGGCGGTCGGCGGCGTGCTGGAGACGCTGCGCACGGAAGAGCAGTATACCATGATCTTCGATGCCGATGCCGGAGGTCTGATTGCGGCCGACACGACCTTGGATATCACCGACCGGGTCCTTGAACGGTTGCAGGCGCAGAGCGTACAACCGGGAGGAGCGCCGAACTAGCGTCGCGAGCCCGGCTGGCCGAAGGCCCCGGGCTCCTGCGCCCACGGTATCGAGATGGCACCGTGGGCGTTATTGCAGCGGTGCCGCCGGTCGGTCGGGCTCGATTCGTCCACGGGAGTCTCCACGGGAGTTTCTATGTCAACCAGCATAACGGTGGGCCAGCTCGCCGAGCACCTGGGTGCCGAGCTGGCCGGTGACCCGAGTGGTCGGCTGGTCAGGGCTGCCCCGCTCGAGGCGGCGAGCGAGGGGGAAGTCAGCTTCCTTGCTCGGCGAAAATACCTCCCCTATCTTGGCGCGACTCGCGCTACGGCCGTTCTCGTCGCCCGCGGGGTGGGCAAGCTCGAGGTCGTTCCTCGAGACACCGCGCTGCTGTGGGTTGACGACGCACACGCCGCTCTCGCAGAGACCCTGACGCTCCTCTATCCGGAGATTCGACGCGAGGCCGCGATCGCGCCGACCGCCGTGCTCGAGCCCGGAATAGAGCTGGGTGCTGACGTGAGCATAGGACACCATACGGTCGTCGAGGCCGGTGCCAAGCTGAGCGACGGAGTCCGCGTCGGTGCCAACTGTGTGATCGGTGAGAGGAGCGAGCTGGGCGCCGGCACCGTGATCGGCAATCTGGTCTGCGTTTACCCCGATACGGTGATCGGAGCCGACTGCATCATACACAGCGGGGCGCGGATCGGCGTAGACGGGTTCGGCTACGTCGTCGAGGAAGACGGATATCGGAAGATCCCGCAGGTGGGTCGCTGCGTGATCGAAGACAATGTCGAGATCGGCGCCAACACCTGCATCGATCGAGGCTCGGTCGGCGAAACACGCATCGGCGCCGGTACCAAGATCGACAACCTCGTGCACATCGCCCACAACGTCCGTATCGGGCGCGCCTGCATCATCGTCGCACAGGTGGGCATCGCCGGTAGCTCCACCGTTGGGGACGGCGTGGCCATCGGTGGCCAAGTTGGTATTATCGACCATCTGAACATCGGGGACCACGCCAGGGTCGCCGCCGGCGCCGGCGTCGGCGAAGACATCCCGGCCGGCGAAACATGGTTCGGATATCCGGCTCGGCCGCGCACGCAGGCGATGCGCGCCAGCCTGGCTATGCTGAAGCTCCCAGAGCTGATTCGCCGGGTACAGCGGATCGAGAAACAGTTGAACGCCGAGGACGACGCCTGACCGCGGGCGCCGCCTGGCATCCCGAAGGAGAGCCGGGAGGACATTGGCTTTGAAGCAACAAACGCTGGCGAGCGCCGCCCGGCTAAGCGGTGTGGGGCTCCACTCCGGGGCCGAAGTGCAGATGACCCTGCGCCCGGCACCCACGGATCACGGAATCGCCTTCCGCCGCACGGACCTCGAGAGTAACTCGCAGGTCCCGGCCCGAGTCGAGCGCGTCACCGAAGTGCGGCGCGGGACCGTTCTGGAGGCCGACGGGATTCGGGTCCGCACGGTGGAGCACTTGCTGGCGGCTGTGGCGGCGCTGGGCATCGACAACCTGATCGTCGAACTGGACGGCGAGGAACCGCCGGCCGTCGACGGTAGCGCTGAACCGTTCACCGCCCTCATGCTGCAGGCAGGTCTCGAGGAGCAGGACGCCGAGGCCGTCGTCTGGCGGTGCGTGGAGCCATTCGTCGTAGAGGAGGGCGAAGCGCGTTACGCGGTGGTGCCGAACGAGCGGCTCGTGCTGTCGGCCTCGATCGAGTTCGACCACCCGCTGATCCACCGTCAGCACGCCTCACTGGTCATCGAGCCCGTGAGCTTCCGTGAACAGATCGGCTCGTCCCGGACCTTCGGATTCCTCGAGGACGCCGACAGGCTGCGGCGCATCGGGCTCGCCCACGGCGCCGATACCAGCAACACGGTCGTCCTGACGCCGGGCGGGCTATATGAGGGCGTCGAGCTGAGGTACGAGGACGAGTTCATCCGACACAAGATATTGGACCTGGTGGGCGATCTGGCGCTCACCGGCCGGCGTATCCAAGCGCAGATCGTCGCGGACCGACCCGGGCACCGCGGCAACATCGCACTCGCACGGGCTATCGCGGAGCGGGCCAGGCGTCAGGCTGCGGCTCGCCGCGTCGATATCGACGAGATCGTTCGGCTGCTTCCGCATCGCTTTCCGTTCCTGCTCGTCGATCGGGTGATCGAGTACGAGCCGGGCGAGCGGATCGTCGGCATCAAGAATGTCACGATCAACGAGGAGTTCTTCGTCGGCCATTTCCCTGGCATGCCGATCATGCCGGGTGTGCTGATCATCGAGGCTATGGCGCAGGTCGGCGGACTGCTGTTGATGGACACCGTAGAGAGCCCGGAGGACAAAATCGTATATTTCATGTCGCTGGATAAGGTCAAATTCCGGCGACCCGTCATCCCCGGCGACCAGCTGGTCTTCGAGCTGGAGATGGTACAGATGCGCAAGACGGTATGCCGTATGAAAGGAGTGGGTCGAGTGGACGGTAAGGTTGTGGCGGAGGCGGAGCTGAAGGCACAGGTGGTGGACAAATGACGACACCCACTATGGCCGACAAGGGGCAGACGCCCCCGCGCATCCACCCTTCGGCAATCGTCGATCCCGGCGTCCAACTGGGCGACGCTGTGGAGGTCGGACCCTACGCCATTATCGGGCCGAACGTGCAGATCGGCGACGGCACGATCGTCGGGCCCCACGCCCACATCGAGAAGGACACCAGGATCGGGCGCGAGTGCACCATCGCCAAGGGCGCGGTGCTGGGCACCGATCCGCAGGACGTCAAGTACGAAGGCGAGGAGACCCTGCTCATCGTCGGTGACGGCACTACGATACGCGAGTTCGCCACGTTGCATCGGGGGACCCGTGCCTCGGGCTCGACCGTCGTGGGAAGCGGTTGCTTCCTGATGGCGTATTCGCATGTGCCGCACGACTCGCGGATCGGCGATCACGTGACCATAGCCAACGCCGTACAGATGGGCGGCCACGTGGTTATCGAGGATTGGGCCACGATCGGTGGACTCTGCGCGATCCACCAGCACGTTCGCGTCGGCACCCACGCGATCATCGGCGGCGCCTCGCGCGTGCCGAAGGACATCCCACCCTATACGCTGGCGGCGGGAAACCCGTGTGCGCTCTACGGCCTCAACACGGTGGGCCTCGAACGCCGGGGCGTCACCAAAGAAGCACGACTATCGTTGAAGCGGGCGTACAGAACTCTCTTCAAGTCCAAGCTGAACCTCGGCCAAGCGACGGCGGAGATCCGCTCACAGGGCGAGTTGACCGACGAAGTGGAGAGGCTCGTCGCCTTCATCGAGGCGAGCGAACGTGGAGTCACAATCTGACACCGCCTCGGGTCCGGTCCGCGTAGGCGTGGTGGGCGTAGGAAGCCTCGGCTTCCACCACGCCCGGATCCTGAAACAGTCACGCGAGACCCGGCTCGTCGGTATCTGCGACCTCGACGCGCAGCGGGCGGCGGAGGTGGCTTCCCAGCTCGAGACCCCCGCGTTCGGCGACCTCTCCGAGCTGCTCGACCAGGTCGACGCCGTCACGATAGTCGTTCCGACCAGCAGTCACTTCGAGGTCGGGATGATGGCGCTCGACCACGGCTGCGACCTGCTGATCGAGAAACCGATAACCCCGACCACGGCCGAGGCCGACGAGCTGATTCGCCGCGCCGCGGAGCGGGATCGCATCATCCAGGTGGGCCATATCGAGCGCTTCAACGCCGCCGTGCGCGCTTGCGAGCCCTACTTGGAGAGCCCCCTCTTCGTCGAGTCGCACCGCCTGGCACCGTTCGTTCGCCGCGGCACCGACGTGCCCGTCGTTCTCGACCTGATGATCCATGACATCGACCTGATCCTGAGCTTGGTCAGCGGCGCCGTCGCCGAAGTACGCGCCGTCGGCATACCCGTTCTCAGCGGCAGCGTGGATATCGCCAACGCTCGCCTCCAGTTCGATGGCGGCGCCGTCGCCAACATCACAGCCAGCCGCGTGTCGGTCCGACGTCAAAGGAAGATCCGCTTCTTCCAGCCGAGCGGCTACGTCAGCTTGGACCTGGGTAATGGCACCGGCGAGTTCTACCGGCGGAAGGGAACGACCGCGGGCGAGGCGACCGAGCTGAGTGACCTGGTCGAGCACATCCCGCTGCGCGGTGACGGCGAAGAGCCCCTGAAGCTGGAGTTGCAGACGTTCATCCGGGCGGTACGTCGCGAGGAGCCGGTGGCCGTCAGCGCTCAGGATGGCCGCACGGCTCTCGCAGTCGCTCTGGATATCGTCGAGCATATCGAAAGGCACAGGAACAATGTCCTTGATAAAGCTCAGGCGTGAGCGGAAGATGCAGGGTTCGCGCGAGAGGGCGGGGATGCGCACGCGGACGCTCCTCATCTTGCTCGCCGCCGTCCTTGTAGCGATCTGGTATCTAGGCTCGCGTGTCTGAGCCCCGCATCTTCCTATCGGCGGGCGAGGCCTCAGGAGATCTCCACGGCGCCGCACTCGCCCGGGCGCTGCGCCGCAGATTCCCGAATGCCGAAATGAGCGGCCTCGCAGGCCCCCGCATGGAGGCGGAGGGTGTGCGGCCGATTGTCGATTTCGAGCGCCTCGCCGTCATCGGGCTTGCAGAGGTCCTCTCCCGCTTGCCTTTTTTCCTCGCGCTGCGCCGCCGCGTCCGTCTCCTGCTCGACGAGACGCAGCCCGACCTCGTGATACCTATCGACTTCCCGGGCTTCAATCTGCGGCTCTGCGGTGAGGCACACGATAGGCGGATCCCGGTGCTCTACTACATCGCTCCCCAGTTGTGGGCCTGGGGCCAAAAGCGGGCGCGAATCCTGGCGGAGAAGGCGAACCGCGTGGCGGTCGTCTTTCCCCACGAGGAGCCGTTCTTGCGAGAATTCGGCGTGAAGGCCGTTTTTGTCGGCCACCCGCTACTCGACTCACTCGAGCCCCAACAGACCGCCAGGGACGCGATTGCGGCGCTGGGAACCGACCCCCTGCGTCCGGTCCTGGGGCTGCTGCCCGGCTCGCGGCCCCAGGAGGTTCGCCGGCTGCTCGGCCCGTTCCTCGCCGCCGCCACCGAGGTCAGACGCCGTCGTCCCGAGGTCCAGGTTGTCGTGTCCACTGCGCCACACGTGCCGCTCGAGCTGTATGCGCGTGCCTCCGGGTACCGGCTGGTCCACGATTCGGCCACGGTGTTGAGCGTCTCCAGCGCCGTGCTCGCCAAGTCGGGCACCTCGACGCTGGAGGCGGCGCTGCATGGGACGCCGCTGGTCATCGCCTACCGGGTGAATCCGCTGAGCTACGTTCTGGCACGGCGGCTGGTTCGGGTGGACAGCGTCGGGATGGTCAACATTCTGGCGGGACGGCGCATCGCTCCCGAGTTCGTGCAGCGACTGCCGGCGCACGAGATGGCCGACGCGCTGTTGCCATTGCTCGACGAGGGCTCGCAGGAGAGAGCGGAGATGGTCGATGCGCTGGGCGCGGTACGCGAGCTGCTGGGTGAACCGGGGGCGCCGGAGCGTGTGGCGGATCTGGCGGCCGAGCTTCTGGACGCAGGCGCGTGAGAGCACATCATCGGATCGCTCTTGGACTGGCAGGTAGCTTGGGGCCGCTACTGCTTCGAGGGCTGTATGCGAGCCTCGGTTTCGAGATCGAGGGTGCCGAGCACCAGGAAGCGACCTGGGGTGCCGGTGAGCCCGTCGTATTCGTCACCTGGCACGGACGTCTCATCCCGCTGCTGTACCTTTACCGCGGCAACGACATCGTGACGCTGGTCAGCCGGCATCGCGACGGCGAGTACCTGGCCCGCGTGGGACGGGCCCTCGGCTACGAGACCGTTCGCGGCTCGAGCACGCACGGTGGGTTCCCGGCGTTGCGCGAGCTGGTTCGCAAGCTGAGAGCGGGTCGTTCGCTGGCGATTACGCCGGATGGACCGCAGGGGCCGCGCGAGAAGCTGAAGCCGGGGGCGCTGCAGGCGGCACGGATGACGGGCGCGCCGCTGATTCCCGTGATGGCCGGTACGCGCCGAGCCTGGTGGTTCGAGGGGTGGGACAGCTTCATGGTACCCAAACCGTTCGCCACGATTCGCGTCGCCATCGGCGAGCCGCGACGCGTACCGCGTGATTGTTCGGTGCGCGACCTGAAGCAGCATGCCCGGGCGCTCGAGTCCCAGCTTCAGGATTTGAAGGCACGGGTCGACGGCCCCGCCGCGCGGAGCGCGCCGCGACGATGAGCGAATGGCACGAGCGCCTCTGGAATCCCGACAGGCCGGCGTATCGTGCGGCGTCGCTGCTGCTGATACCCGCAGAACTGGCCTACCGGGCCGGCGTCGCCGCTCGGTCCTGGATGTACGACCGTGGCGTCCTCAGCTCGCTTGCCGCGCCCATCCCGGCGCTGGGAGTGGGAAACTTGACGGTCGGTGGAACCGGAAAGACCCCCCTGACCGCCTGGTTCGCAGAAGCGCTGGCCGCACGCGGGCTCGCTCCCGCCGTCGTGATGCGCGGCTACGGGGGCGACGAGATCGAGGTTCACCGGCTGCTGAACCCGCAGATCCCCGTGCACGCATCGGCCGATCGCGTCGCAGGCGCGCGACGCGCCGCCGCGGACGGGGCCAACGTCGTGGTCCTGGACGACGCCTTCCAGCACCGGGCGCTGAAGGCCGACGCCCATGTGGTTCTGGTGGCGGCGGAGGAGTGGAGCGCTTCGCCGCGGCTGCTACCTCGCGGCCCCTGGCGCGAGCCGTTGGCGGCGCTCGAGCGTGCGACCCTGATCGTCGCGACGCGCAAGGTCGCGACCCGGGCCGCAGCGCGACGCGTCAGTGAGCAGCTGACGAAGCTGTGTCCCGGCACCCAGACCGCCGAGGCCTACATCGGCCTGGCCGGGCTCGCCCGTTACGACCCGACCCGTGGCGGCCTGGATGAACCGGCCCCGCTAGCCGGCTTCCACTGCGCGCTGGCCGTGGCCGGCGTGGCCAGGCCCGAGATGGTATTCAGACAGCTGGAAGAGGCGGGCGCGACGCTGGACGAGCGGTGGGGCTTCCCCGACCATCACCGTTACACCGGCAAGGAGATCGCCCGGATCTCGCAGTGCGCGGGGCGCGGGCCGCTCGTCGCTACCTTGAAGGACGCCGTCAAGCTGGGTGCTGTTCTGAGATCGGCATCCCAGCTATACGTACCGCTGCAGCGCGTCGAGTGGGAGAGCGGCAGCGCGGCTGTCGACCGTTTACTCTTAGGCATGGAGCGCCAGGGATGACGGCCATCGAGACGGACATCCTCGTCATCGGTTCCGGGATCGCCGGCCTCACGTTCGCGCTGAGGGTCGCCGAGCACGCCGACGTCGTCCTCGTGACCAAGAAGGCCAGCCTCGAGTCCAACACCAACTACGCTCAGGGCGGAATCGCCGCCGTTGTCGATCGGACCGATTCGTTCGCCGACCACGTTCACGACACGCTCCAGGCCGGCGCCGGGCTCTGTCATCTCGATCGCGTCGACACACTGGTGCGCAGCGGGCCGCAGGCCGTCGCCGACCTCATCGACTGGGGTGTCCGGTTCTCACAGTCGGAAGGACGTCTCGCACTCGGTATCGAGGGCGGCCACTCGCACCCCCGAATCGTTCACAGCTTGGACAAGACGGGTGCTGCCATCGAGGATGCGCTCGACCGTGCCGTGGCCGGCCACCCGCGGATCCGCCTGCTCGAGGATCATATGGTCATCTCGCTGCAGGCCGAGTGCCGGGCGGGCCGCCGCCGCTGCGTCGGCGCCTGGGTGCTCGATGTCGATGCGAACCAGGCGGTACCCGTCCGTGCCCGCGCCACCATGCTGGCCGCAGGCGGGAGCGCCGCCCTCTACTGCCATACGACCAACCCGGCCATCGCCACCGGTGACGGCGTCGCACTCGCGTTCCGCGCCGGCGCGAAGTGCGCCAACATGGAGTTCATCCAGTTCCATCCCACCGCACTCTACCCGGCCGAGCAACATGCCTTCCTGATCTCGGAGGCGCTGCGCGGCGAAGGCGCCGTACTACGCAACTTCGACGGCGATGCCTTCATGGGCGGCTACGACCCGCGCGGCGACCTGGCGCCGCGTGATATCGTGGCACGTGCCGTGGACAGCGAGATGCGGAACAGCGGCTCGAATCACGTCTGGCTCGATGCGACTGGGATCCCCGCCGAGCGGCTGGAGGAGCGCTTCCCGGCCATACTGGAGGGCTGTCGGGCAAAGGGCATCGATGCACGCGAGGAGCTGATACCGGTCGTGCCCGCCGCCCACTACGTGTGCGGCGGCGTCTGGACCGACATCGATGGCGGGACGTCGCTGCCCGGCCTCTTCGCAGCCGGCGAATGCGCCTGTACCGGCGTGCACGGCGCCAATCGCCTCGCCTCGAACTCGCTGCTCGAGGCCGTCGTCTATGCCGAGCGTGCCGCCTCCCGGATGCTCTGGGAGCTGCCGTTCGTGCCGCCGGCGAGCGGCGAGGCCTGGACGCCACCCGATGACCTGTCCGGCGTGGCGAGCGCCGAGCTGGCGCAATTGCGCGAGCGCCTGAAGCGGCTCATGTGGGACCATCTGGGGATCGTGCGCAGCGTTGCGGTGATGCGGGAGGGGATGTACCAACTACGCGGGCTGCGCCGCGAGTGGTCGAGCCTGCCGACCGACCCGGCCACTTCGAACGGAGGCGTCCGTTGGGCCGATGCCGCAGAAGTACTGAACATGCTCGACGTCGCCGGGCTGATCGTCCGCTGCGCGCTCTGGCGGCGCGAGAGTCGGGGCCTTCACTATGTGACCGACTTCCCGTATAAGGACAACGAGTGCTTCCTGCTGGACAGCGTCGTGATCGCGCCCGAGTGACCGGCAGGGGCGAGCGAGTTTGCCGTGAAGCTGATGATTGTTTCGGTGGGCACACCGAGGATGCCGGGCCTGGCCGAGGCGATCCGCGAATACGAGGCGCGTATCGCCCACTACTTCAAGTTCCAGTCGCTGGCGGTACGCCAGCAGCGTATCGGACCGGGCGCGGATACGAGCGCGATCGTCGCGAAGGAATCGCGGGCCCTGCTCGACAAGGTCCAGCCCGACCTCGAGCTCGTCGCAGTCGATGAGCGCGGCGTGGCCTGGTCCTCCGAGCAACTGGCCGGATACCTGGGAGAGCTCGCCGTAGGCGCCCGGCCCGGCGTCGCCTTCCTGATCGGCGGACCGCTGGGTCTGAGCGACGAGTTGCGAGACGGCGCCGGGCACGTGCTCGCCCTCTCGTCTTTCACCCTGCCGCACGAGATGGCGCGCCTGCTACTGGCCGAACAGATCTACCGCGCCGGGACTATCCTGCGTGGTGAACCGTATCACAGGGGCGGATGAGCGTGGCGGAAAGACCACCGGAGTGGTATCGGGACTGGTTCGGCGAAGAGTACCTGGCTCTCTACCCGCACCGCGACGAGGAAGAGGCCCGGGCCGCCGTCGATCTGGTGTGCCGCGGCTGTGCTCCGCCGGCGGGCCTGATTCTCGACCTCGCCTGCGGCGCCGGCCGCCACATGGTGGAGTTCGAGCTCCGCGGCCTGAAGGCGATCGGGCTCGATCTCTCCGCTCCGCTGCTCGAGCAGGCGCACGAGAGAAGACACGATCTGCGACTGGTTCGTGGCGACATGCGCCATCTGCCCTTCGCCGACCGCAGCTTCCAGTTCGTGGCGAACTTCTTCACCTCGTTCGGCTACTTCGCCGACCCCGAAGAGGATGCGCGGGTGCTCGCCGAGATCCGTCGCGTCCTCGAGCCCGGCGGCTGCTTCGCCCTCGATTTCCTGAACGCCGACCGCGTTCGCGCCCGCCTGGTCGACGACGACGAGCGCCTGCACGACGGCCGGCGCGTCGTGCAGGGGCGGCGACTGGAAGAAGGCGGCACAGTCGTGGTCAAGGAGATCCGCATCTTCGAGGCGAGCGACCAGCGCCCCCTCGCCACCTTCTACGAGCGGGTCCGGCTCTACTCGCCGGCCGAGCTGGCCGACATGCTGCGCGCCGCGCGTCTGGAGCCGGAGCGTAGCTACGGCGATTACACCGGCTCGCCGCCCGGGCCCGAGGCGCCCCGCTTCATCCTGTTCGGACACGCCGTATGAGTCATCCCGGCCTCAGCATCGATCCCGTTCCGCTGCAGGGCCCGGCACTCGCCCGCGCCTACATCGAGGACTTCCCGAGCGTGGAAGACTTCTATGGCGCCGGCGACCCCGGCACCATCGCTAGCTACCGTGAGCTGGCCGACGGTATTCGCGCCGCCTACCCCGACTCCCGCTGGGAGACACTCTCACACCTGCTACCCGAGCTCGAAAGCGCCGCACAGCAGCGGCTGCGCGACCTCATCCAGGGCAGGGGACTGTTCGTCGCCACCGGACAGCAGGCCGGCCTCTTCGTCAGCCCGCTCCTCACCCTCTACAAGGCTCTCACGGCCGCCCGCCTGGCCAGCCAGCTCGAGGAAGCGCTCGGCCTGCCCGTCATGCCCCTGTTCAACGTCGCCTCCGAGGACCACGACTGGGCCGAGGTCGATCATACGTACGTCATCGATCTCGAGAACCGCCTGGTGCGATTGTCCGTCACCCGGCCACACGCAGCGGGGGAGGGAGCAGCGACGCCGCCGGTGGAGTCGATCGCCCTGGATGAGGACGTAGAGCGGGCCTTAGGTGATCTAGAGCAACTGACCCCAGAATCAGAGTTTAAGGCAAGTGTCCTAGGACCGCTTCGAGATGCCTATCACCCGGGTCGCCCCGTCGCCGCCGCCTTCCAGGCCGCACTCGCCCAACTGCTCAGAGGCCACCAGTTCCTGTTCTCTCGCACGGCACATCCCTTCGTGAAGGGCGAGACCCGGGAGATCCTATGGTCCGAGTGGGAGCGCCGGTCGGAGAGCGAGGCCCGACTGATCGAGCGCTCGGAGGCGATCAAGCAGGCCGGTTTCGAGCCCCAGGTGGGGGTGGTGGCGGGCGCGACACAGCTATTCCTGGAAGGTGGGTTCGGACGCGACCGGATCCTCCACGACGGCGAGGGTGCGTATCTCAGGCGCTCGGGCGAGCGCCTGAGCGCCGAGGAACTGCGGGCGACCATCGAGCGGACGCCCGAGCGGGTGAGTCCCGGCGCGCTGTTGCGGCCGGTCACCGAAGCGCGGGCGTTTCCGGTGCTGGCATACGTCGGTGGTCCGGCCGAGATCGCTTACCTGGCGCAGAGCCGGGTCCTGTTCGAGCGGGTTCAAATCCCGGCCCCCGTAATCGTCCCGCGGGCGGCCTTCCGAATCATCGAGCCCAAGGTCGCACGGGTGCTGGAGAAGTACGGGATCGGAGCGGACGATCTGGCGGGCGATGCCGCGACGGCGGTGAGAAGACTGTTGAACGAGCGGACACCGGCCGAGCTCCAAGAGTCGCTGGAAGCGCTACGCCGCTCGGTCGCTGCCGCGCTGGACGAGGTCGAGGCAAGAGCACTGGCATTCGATCCGGGGGCCCGAAGCGCGCTGGACACGGGGCGGAAGGCGGTCTCCGGGAGCATCCGCTCGCTGGAATCGAGGCTGCAGGCCCGGGTGCGGGAGCAGCACGGGGTCATGCAGGGCCAGCTGGAGAAGGCTGCCGTCAACCTCTACCCGGGCGGCAAGCCGCAGGAACGGGTATTGACCGTCTATCCGTTCCTGGTGCGCTACGGCGAGGGTCTGCTCGACGAGATCTCGGCGAAAGTCGTAACTCCTCTCGACTAGCTCACTTGCCCCGGAGGGCGCCGCGGCCTACGTTTCGCTGGTCCGGACAACCGAAAGAGGCGATCTTACGTTATGGTCTGGGTTCTCGGCGTTGTCGTTCTGCTTCTGATGATGATCCCGCTCACGGCGATCGTCCTCGATTCGGAGGTGGGCCGAGCGCTGGCGCGCCGTCTCGGCTCCGGCGAGCCGGCCGGCGAAGGCGAGGAGCGCCTCAAGCAGCTCGAGAAAGAGGTGCAATACCTCGGCGAGACGGTCCAGTCGCTGCAGGAGGAGTCGCGCTTCATCAGGCAGTTGCTCGAGAAGCCGAAGGAACAGGAGGCGTTGCCGCCCGGTGACGAGTGAGGGCGCGAACAGAGTAGGCCGCAGACCCCGCCCCGCGTTGGCCGTGGGAGCGGGGATTTTTCTTAGCCGGCTGGCCGGGTTCGGCCGCGATGTGGCGATCGCCGCCTTCTTCGGCACCACGGTGGCCGCCGACGCCTACGCCGCCGCCCTCAGGATCCCCAACATCATCCGCAACCTCCTGGGCGAGGGGACACTCTCCGCCTCGTTCATCCCCGTATACAGCGGCCTGTTGGGCCGCCAGGCCGACTCCGACGCGCGGCGCCTGGCCGGCGTCATCCTCGGCCTGCTGCTCGTCCTCGCCACCGCCCTCAGCGGCCTGGGCGTCCTGCTGGCGCCCTGGCTCACCCGCCTGCTGGTCCCCGGCTGGCCGGCCGAATCGGTCGCGCTCACCACCTGGCTGGTCCGCATACTCTTCCCGATGGCCGGGTTCATGATCCTCGCCGCCTGGTGCCTCGGTGTCCTCAACAGTCACCGACGATTCTTCCTCTCCTTCGCGGCGCCCGTCGTCTGGAACCTCTCGCAGATCGTCGGGTTGCTCGTCGCCTGGCGGGCCGGCTGGGAACCGCTCGTCGTCGCCCTCGCCTGGTCGACCCTGATCGGCGGGGCCCTTCAGTTCCTGATACAGTTGCCGGCGGCGCGCCGGCTGTCCGGGCGCATCAAACTGTCGCTGAGCACCGCCTGGGACCCGGTCCGTCGCGTGATCCGTAACTTCGGGCCCGTCGTCCTGGGTCAGGGCGTCGCGCAGATCGCCAGCCTGCTCGACGTGTTCCTGGCCAGCTTCCTGGTACACGGCGCGGTGGCCGCCCTCTACTACGGCCAGCGCCTCTACTTCCTGCCGGTAAGCCTGTTCGGCATCGCCGTCGCGGCTTCCTCGTTGCCCGAACTGTCCCGCGAGGCCGATGCCGCCGCCTTCGACGCTCTGCGTCACCGCATCAGGCGCGGTTTCCGGAGCATCGCGTTCATGGTCCTGCCCTCGGCCGTCGCCTTCATCCTGTTCGGCGACTGGATCGTCGCCCTTCTGTTCCAACGCGGCGATTTCCTGCCCGAGGACACGGCGATCGTCCACGGAACGCTCGCCGCCTATTCCGTCGGTCTACTGGCCGCCGCTTCGGTCAAGCTCTTCGCTTCCGGCTTCCACGCCATGCTCGACACCAGGACGCCCGTCCGCTACGCCGTCGTAGGCCTCGCGGTCCAGGTGGCGATCGCCGCCTCGCTCATGTGGTCGCTCTACGCCCCCGGCCTCGCCATCGGCGCCGCCCTCGGCTCTACCTGCTACCTGCTGCTCCTCTGGAACGGCCTCAGCCGGCGGATCGGAGCCCTCTTCACCTCGGACGACATCCTGTACATGATGAAGGTGGCCGCGGGCGTCGCCGCCGGTGCGGCGACCGGGCTGGCCGTGCTCGCCGGGCTGGCTCCGGCCCCGGCGACCGCCGCGCCGCTGCTCACCCGAATCTGGATTACAGGTGCGACCCTCGGGGCGTTCGGGCTGGTGTACCTGGGAGCCGCGCGGCTGCTCGGCACGCTGCCCGCCGGCGGTCTGAAGGTCGGGTCGGAAGAGTCTGGTTCGTAATCGATGTCGCAACGCTCGTCCATAGAAGAGAAGCTGGCGGCGCTGCCCGCCGCGACCGGCGTCTACATCCTCAAGAACGCGAAGGGTAGGCCGATCTACGTCGGCAAGGCCCACTCGTTGCGTGATCGCGTACGCTCGTACTTCCGTGACGAGGCCGGCGGCCACAAGCCGGGGATGATGCGCCAGGTGGCCGACCTCGACACGATCGTCACCAGATCCGACTCGGAAGCGCTGATCCTCGAGTCGAACTTGATCAAAGAGTGGAACCCGCGCTTCAACATCCGGCTGCGTGATGACAAGACGTTCCCCTACATCAAGGTCACGGTGAACGAGCCGCTGCCCAGGGTCTTCGTGACGCGCCGCCTACTGAAGGACGGCGCCCGCTACTTCGGGCCGTACGCCGACGTCGGGCACATGCGCCGCGCACTAAGAGCGATCAAGAAGCTCTATACCGTCCGCTCCTGCCACTACGACCTGCCGCGCCAGGCGCCACCCCGACCCTGTCTCGACTACTATATCGGACGCTGTAAGGCACCCTGCGTCGGCCTCCAGACGCAGGCCGACTACCGTGAGATGATCGACGAGGTCCTGCTCGTCCTTCAGGGTCACACGAGCAAGCTGGCCGCGAAGCTGGCCGAGCGGATGGCCGAGGCGGCCGCCGCCCTCGAGTACGAGCGCGCCGCCGAGTACCGCGACGTGCTACGCGGGCTCGAGGAGATCGAGCGGCGTCAGCTCGCCATCGACCCGCGGGGCGGCGATCTCGATGCCATCGCACTCGTTCGTGACGCCGACGACGCCTGCGGCGTCATCTTCAAGATCCGCGAGGGGAAGTTGCTGGGCCGTGAAGCGCACTTCATGGGCAACGTGCAGGGCGAATCCGACGATGCGGTCCTCTCGGCCTTCGTCGCCCGCTTCTACCTGCCGCAGCAGGAGATCGCCAGCGAGCTGCTGGTACCGGCCGAATTCTCCGACCGCGAGGCCGTCGAGGCGCACCTCCGCCAGCGCACCGGCCGGGCCTTCAACGTCCGGGTACCGCAGCGCGGACTCAAGCGTGAGCTGATCGGCCGCGCCGAGGAGAACGCGCGTCATCTGCTGGAGGAGCGGCGGCTCGTCGAAGGCGAAGCCGAGCGGCGCGCTCCGGAGGCACTCTACTCGCTACAGCGCCAGCTCAACCTCGAGCGCGTGCCGCGCTCGATCATCGGGTTCGACCTATCCAACATCCAGGGCGCCGACCCCGTCGGCGCCGCCGTCTGGTTCGAGAACGGCGAGCCGTTCAAGAACGAGTACCGCCACTTCAAGATCGAGTCGGTCGAAGGCGTCGACGACTACGCGGCCATGCAGGAGGTCGTCGGACGCTACTTCACCCGGCGCGTCGAAGAGGAGCGCCGACTGCCCGACCTCGTGCTCGTCGACGGCGGGGTGGGCCAGCTCTCCGCCGCCGCCCAGGCGCTGGAGCGCGCCGGTGTGCCCGACCTGCCGCTCGCAGCACTCGCCAAGCGCGAGGAGCTGATCTTCACACTCGATCGCAGCGAGCCGCTTCGCCTGGCGCGCCGCGAGCCCGGCCTGCGACTACTCCAGCAGGTCCGCGACGAGGCACACCGCTTCGGCCTGCAGTACCACCGCAAGCGGCGCAGTCGCCGCACCCTGCGCTCCGGACTGCTCGACATACCGGGCGTCGGACCCGCACGCCAGCAGGCGCTGATCCGCGCGTTCGGCAGCCTCAAAGGCGTGCGATCGGCATCGGTCGAAGAGATCGCCGCTGTGCGCGGGATCGGACAGCGTCTTGCAGAGCAAATCGCCGCATCGCTTGCGAAGGTCGACCCATAAACGCCAAGCCCGAAGGATTTCCTCCGGGCTCTTCCGTGACGAAATGATGCCTACCCACCAAGTATCGACAATCTAGATGCTCTTCACCCGGTCTGTCAAGCAACCACGCACCGATCATACTATCCGAAATGAGTGGTGTGCCCCCGGTGGGATTCGAACCCACACGACCTCTCGGTCACCTACTTGGTGGGTAGGCGCGTCTGCCAGTTCCGCTGTCACTTCTCAGAAGGATGATCCACCTATTCTCACTACCTTGATCCACCACCTCAAGGCCGTCGTGATTGATTAACGTCTCGGTTTCCTTTTGGCTACCTCCTCAGTATCTCCGAGGTTTGG
>Ga0180438_10002069_pt1 | contig 33849 bp, 30 predicted proteins | sample SS_ome_12_FD_132455 | JGI IMG/M metagenome (GOLD analysis project Ga0180438, IMG submission 132455) | Hypersaline lake sediment archaeal communities from the Salton Sea, California, USA - SS_3_D_2 metaG | ecosystem: Environmental > Aquatic > Non-marine Saline and Alkaline > Hypersaline >... | reverse complement strand
TTTATTCAATCAGACCGGCGGCTGCCAGGCGGTCCGCCTCGTCGCGGGTGGCAAGTTCATCGATAAAATCGTCCAGGCTTCCTTCCATGACTACCGGAAGGTTGTGGGATGAATAATTGATGCGGTGGTCAGTCACACGTGACTGCGGGTAATTATAGGTACGGATTTTTTCGGAGCGTTCACCGGTTCCGACCTGTGAGCGCCGTTCATGGTCGACTTCCTGGCGCTGCCGCTCTGTCTCGATCTCATACAGGCGAGCGCGCAAAATGCTCATGGCTCTGATCCTGTTCTGGAGCTGTGAGCGTTCGTCCTGGCACTGCACCACCATCCCGGTAGGGATGTGGGTTAACCGCACGGCGGTGGAATTTTTTTGCACGCTCTGACCGCCTGCACCGGCCGATTTATACACATCCATGCGGATGTCATCTTCCGGGATATGGATCTCGACCTCATCAACTTCAGCCAGCACAGCTACAGTGGCGGCGGAGGTATGCAGCCTGCCCTGTGATTCAGTCACGGGCACACGCTGGACGCGGTGGACACCGGATTCGTATTTCAAACGTGAAAAAGCGCCCTTTCCTTTGACCATAAACACAATTTCTTTGTAACCGCCTACGCCAATCGGGTTGGAAGAAAGCACTTCAATTTCCCATTTCTGACGCTCGGCATAGCGGCTGTACATGCGGAATAGATCCGCTGCGAAAATAGCGGCCTCATCACCGCCAGTACCAGCGCGGATTTCCATGATCACATTGCGCTGGTCGCGCTTGTCGCTCGGCAGCAGCATAGTCTTGATCTTCAATTCCAGGTCTTCAATCTGAGGCTCCATCTCGGCAACTTCAGCTTCCGCCAGGTCTTTCAACTCTTCATCCGGTGAATTCAAAAACGACCTGGCTTCTTCGAGCTGCTCCATAATCTGGCGGTACTGGTGGGAAAGTTCAACGATTGGTTCAAGCTCGGCTCTTTCGATACCCAGCTCTGCGGCGCGCTGGTAGTCGTCGCCGACATCCATCAACATATTATTTAATTCTGTATAACGCTCTTCAATGCCGGAGAGCTTATTTAGTAAATTATCGTTAGAAGACATACTTTAAATTCATCTCACTTTAAGCAGTGTAATTGGTGCATACTGAGATTCTGGGGTTTTGCACGAGGTCACAATTGGATCATCATAAAAGCACAAAGTTCACAGGTGATCCTCATGTTGTGTCCTTTGTGCCCTTATTACCCAGCAGAATCATTATACCATTTTTATAGTTTGGATATCAGCGTTTTATCATAACCTGTTAAATAAAAGAAGCCCTGACGATTGCCAGGGCTTCGATTTTTTACTTATTACAGTCTTCTGAAATTACGCTGGTTTACCACTCGTGGGTCTTGTCGTAAGTGTATGTCCAGCGGCAGAGACCACGTTTCGGCCAGCGAACCGAGCCAATTGCCCAGTACAGGTAGGTGTCGAAACCGCAGCCGCGCTTCCAGAGGATGTTCAAGCGCTCATCATCCCAGCTGTCGAAGGTCAGGTACTCTTCGTCGAAGGCGTTTCCACCAGCTACGTAGTCAAGCTCAAGCCAGCGAGCGTACAGAACCTTTTCCATTGTGGGCTCACCGTAGTTGGGCTCTTTTACGAATGTCCAGTCGCCCATGTCCTCGTCCCAATACGCAACGCGGCGGGTGGGAGGATTGTAGGCGCAGGGGACAAAGGTCAAGCGGATGTTTTTGTGCGCAACCAGCTGTCCGCTGCTGCTGACACCAACGCATTGATCGTACTTGCCCTCACCGTAAGTGGTGGTGCGGGTGTAGATGTCTTCGATGATTGTGAATGCTCGGACAACGGGCATTGACTTGGTGCCACCTGGAATTGTCAGGTAGTAGAACTGGTTACCAAGATCAGAGCCTTCAAGCTTCAAGAACACATCGTTGCCGGATTTGTTGATTACTGTGAGGCGAACGATCCGCAGTGGCGGGCCGGATGCCAACAGCAAACTGGCAATCATTATGGCAACTATACCGAACAGAATAACTTTCTTCATTTTTTCATTCTCCTTTGTGTTACAAAATATTTACACATGAGTTGATCTGTAAGATGTCGAGATTATAGCTTAACTCTTAACAAGAGTCAATAGTATTCGTAACAAATTTACTAACTAGATTTAACAATTTCTTAAAATAAGGGGTCTTTCTAGGCCTAAAAAACTAAAGATTATGCAGAATCTGCGAAAAAGATTAAAGAAGAATTAGGGTTCTTAAAAATATTAATCTTTTACTATTAAATTGGCGGCTTTTTTACCAGGCGAATCAGGATTTTGTGTTACCCGATTGTGCGTATCGAATTGTAGGTTTCAGTCAACCGCCGCAGCAGGCGTAATTATAATGGAAAAGGGGGAGCCAAAACGATGTTAATGTGACGAAAAGGTTTTACGGGTAAAATTGTGTAAATCGATAATAAAACATCGATCAGGAGGTGCAGCATGCGTAACCATCATTATCACCTATACATATCTACCTCGATATCAAGCTTGGTTATTATTTTATTATTAAGCGCGTGTAATTTCCCGACACGGGCAGAAACGACCGAAGCGCCGGTTGGATATATCTATACTGCGGCTGCCCATACAGTCCAGGTCCAATTGACACAGGTCAGCAAACCCCCGGTCACGAGCGAGGATCCCACAAATACTGCTGCGCCTCAAATTACGCCTTCCTCTCCAATATATACACAGACTGCGACCTCCCCGCCAAAAAAGACTGCTGCACCATCGGATGCTTGCAATATTGCTGAGTTTGTGACGGATGTGACCGTCCCGGATGATACCCGGCTTCCTCCAGGGGAGGCGTTTGAGAAAACATGGCGTTTGAAGAACGTTGGTAAATGCGAATGGACGCCAGAATATGCAATTGTTTTCATTGGAGATAACGTACTCGACGCGCCGGCTTCAGTACAGCTTACAACTGATTCGGTTCCGTCCGGCCAGACAATCGATGTCACCGTGACACTGGAAGCGCCCCAAACCCCCGGCAAATACCGCCAGAACTTTAAATTAGCGGATGAGACAGGCGATCAATTTGGGATGGGTTCAGACGGAACCAAACCTTTTTGGGCTCAGATCAGGGTAGGAGATCAGTCCGGGATCGTTTATGATTTTTTGGCGGAGGCACCGCAAGCGGAATGGAAGAGCGGGGCGGGAGATACGCTCAACACGGATGTAACCTTTGGGGGTGCGGATGATCGTCCGGAGGGTGCTGCCAAATTTAAAGAAGGCGTTCAATTAGAAAACGGTAGTATCTCTGGAAAATTGTTATTAACCCGCCCAAAGCAGGTCACAGATGGCGTTATTGCAGGTTTTTTCCCCGAATACCAGGTTGAGGACGGGGACCGCTTGATCGCCAGGATTGGGTTTCTGGCGGATGCTAATGGGGAGTGCGTAGTTGGACGAGTAGTATTCCAAATCGCATACAAAGAAGGTGACACAATCTATTCTCTTGGCGAATGGCGGAAAAACTGCGATGCGACCCTTATGCCTGTGAATCTAAATCTGGGTGGGTTGAAGGGGAAGCAGGTCCAATTTATTTTCCTGGTGAAATCAGACGGACCCTCTGAGGATGATTGGGCGATCTGGAATTCTCCCCGCATCGAGCGCTGAAATTACCAACAACAACTTCTGATTTAAAGAAAAGTTGGAGAACGCAGGTTTCCGTTCTCCAACATGACTGGTATCAAATCCCAGGAAATTTGGTTTTATTTAAATTATCTCAAACAGTTCCCTGATACTTAGACCGAAAGCCTATTCGTCTTCCGTAACCGTGACGCCCAGTTCGGTCAAGTAGTTAATAATCTCCGTCCTGATTTCTGGATTAAAAGTCAATTCTAAAGCCTGGTTGAGATCGTTGGTTGCATTCTGGTCCTGCCCCATCTCTCCATAAGCGATACCGCGGCTCATGTAGGCTCTTGCAAATTTGGGGTCTAATTCAATTGCCCTGGAAAAATCCGCTACCGCCTTTTCCATTTCATTGATTGAAGTGTAGAAGATGCCCCGGTTATGGTAGAACTCGGATTCCTCAGGTACCAACTCAATCGCTTTATTAAGGTCACTCTCGGCCAGGTCCTGGTATCCCAGGAGACCGTTTAACGTGCCGCGGTAATTATATGCGATCGCGTTCTCGGGATCCAATTCGATGGCTTTATCAAAGTCGGTTTTTGCCTCGCCCCACTGGTTGTTGCCAATATAGGTTAACGCTCGGTTGATATAAATCTGAGGATCTTGCGGATCGAGTTCTAGGGCTTTGTTGAAATCAGCGAACGCAAGATCGAAGTTTTTCTTCTCAGCATAGGCGATACCGCGGTAGCTATAAGAGCGGGCGGAATCCTGTTTAATTGTGATTATCTTTGTGAAGTCTTCGATGGCTTCGTCGAATTTGTTGAAATCCAGGTATGCAACGCCGCGCGCGCCGTAGACATCCGTTGGATCCGGCGCAATTGCCAGGGCAGCCTCAAATTCAGCCAATGCTTGATCCAGCTCGTTTGCCTTTACAAACTGATCCGCATTTGCCATGTAGGCCTCATAAGGATCGGAAGTCGCTGTCGGCGGCAAAGTGGGCGCTGGTTGGGAAGTGGGTGTGCTGGTGGGGAACGGGGTGAGTGTGGGCAGAGGTGTAGGCGTGAAATCGCCTTCCTCGCTGGCCACTTCTTGACCACCGGCGCCAATAATGATTTCCTCTTCCCCTTCGGGCGTTGCGGATTGGCAGGCTGCAATGAGCATACTGACCAGGGTTATTAAAATAATGATCTTCCAAACAGAAGATTTTGTACGCATATTACTCTCCTTCGAATTTTTCCAAATGTGCAGCGTTCATTCTTTTTTCTTTCTATTACTTTAAAACAAGCACACAATTATGCCATTCTTTATACACTGTCGCAAGGGGGATGCAACCCTTTTTATAAGTTTCTCAGAATACACTCAATATTAATCATTCTTAATAAAATAACGCCTCCGAAATTCCAGGAGGCACTATCTCAAATACAAGCGGACGATTTTGGAATAATTGAAGATCAGAGCAGCTGCAGTACGGCTGCGGAAGCCCATTGGAACAATGGTTCCGCGAAGATGACCAGAAGCACGGTGCTGGCCGCGGTCAGCATTGCCGTGGAAAACAGGAGAACCTCACGCCGGACGATTGGTTCCCCATCCCGCATGTACATGTTTACGATGACCCGCAGGTAGTAGTATGCCGATACGAGTGATGTCAGGACGCCAATTAAAGCCAATCCGGGAAAACCTCCTTCGATAACCGTGCGCAGAACGAAAAATTTGGCGACGAAACCTATTGTCGGCGGCAAACCCAGGAATGAAAGCATCGCGACGCTCATGGCTATTGCAAGCGCCGGCTGCTGCCGGCCCAAACCTGCATAATCATCCAAAGTCAGGCCTTCGGATCTCGTGTCAGCGTCGTTCCTGTGTTCGAGGGCGATGACAACCGCCCAGGCGGCGAAGTTGGTCAGCATATACGCCATCAAGTAAAACAATGCCGAGGCGACCGAGTCGGAAGTTACGGCTTGTACCCCGTATGGCACTAGAGCCATCAAAATGAACCCTGCGTGGGCGATGCTGGAGTACGCCAGCATACGCTTGATGTTCTTTTGAGAAATGGCGATAACGTTGCCGAGCACGAGCGTGATGGCGGATAGAGCCCACAGGATGGTGGTCATGTCATTCGCCAATGCGGGGAAAGCAACCACGAATACCCGCAGAAGCGCTGCAAATCCAGCCGCCTTAGCGCCGATGGACATAAAAGCGGTTACAGAGGAGGGCGCGCCGTGATAGACATCCGGGGTCCACATGTGGAAGGGGACAACGGCGACTTTAAAGCCCAGCCCTACCAGTATCAGCCCGGCTCCGATGAGAAGCGTGGAAAGCTGGGTGGTATCAGATGGTATAGCAGACACGATTTCGTTTAAAAATGTAGAACCGGTCGCACCAAAGACCAGGGCGGTCCCGTACAGGAAAAACGCGGAAGCGAATGCCCCCAGGAGGAAATACTTTAGAGCCGCTTCTTCCGATTCAACCTGCGGGCCGGCAATGCCGGCCAGCACATACAGCGGGATGGAGAGCAGTTCTAACGCCAGGAATACCATGATCAAATTGGAGGCGCTCACCATCAACATCATGCCGAAAATCGAAAATAGCAATAAAGTGTAGTACTCGCCGCGTTCGAGGTTGGAACGCTTGAGGTAATCGTATGCCAGCGCGATGCTGACCAGACCACTGACCAGTAAGATAACGTTCAAAAAGGCGGAAAAACCATCCAGGGAGAGCATTCCATTGAATACAGAAACGCTCGTGCCGGAGCGGATAATGACCAGAATCAAGGTGATCAGCAGTCCAACCGCCGCCAGCGCAGCAGTTATGCCCTTTTTATTATTGGGAATAAACAAATCTACCAGCACGAGCCCACATGTCCAAAGTACCAGGAATGTGAGATGAATAACCAGATTGAGGTTTACCAGCAGGTCGTTTAAACTCATTGTAGGCTCCAGAAAAAATACAATTTTTGGGTGGTAATTATGGCAAACCGACGACAGCCGCGCTCTGGAGAGAGGCAACAAGTTTTTCGACGGAGGCATCCATCAGACCAAAGAAAGGATTTGGATGCAAACCAATCCAGAAAATCAGGATGATAAGCGGAACCAGGGTAATTATTTCGCGCCAGTTGATATCCAAGAGTTTACGGTTTTCCTCTTTGGTCACCGGACCAAGGAAAAGTTTCTGGAACATGAACAGGATATAAACCGCAGCCAGGATAACGCCCAGGGCTGCAAAAACCGTGAACCACGGCGTTCCTAAAGCGCCGTCCGGCGTACCCGCGCCCCACGAACCCAGCAATATCGTGAATTCACCCACGAAACCGTTCAAACCCGGAAGCCCCATGGACGACAGCGCTATGATCAGAGTCAGGGTGCCGTACACCGGCATGACCTTCCATAGTCCCCCAAAAGCGTCCATATCGCGGGTGTGACGTCTTTCATAAATCATACCCACCACAAGGAACAAAGCGCCGGTGCTGATGCCGTGGTTGACCATCTGCAGAATGCCGCCTTCGATACCCTGCGCGTTCAGTGCGAACAATCCCAGCATGACAAAACCGAGGTGGCTTACGGATGAGTAGGCGACCAATTTCTTTACATCTTTCTGGGCGTAAGAAACGATTGCGCCGTAAACAATGCCGATCACTGCCAGGAGAGCTATCCACGGCGCTAGCTGGATCGAAGCATGCGGAAAAAGCGGGATATTGAAGCGCAAGAAACCGTAAGTGCCCATTTTTAGCAGCACACCAGCCAGGATAACCGAACCGGCTGTAGGCGCTTCCACGTGAGCGTCGGGCAACCAGGAATGCAGGGGCCACATTGGGACTTTGATGGCAAATGCGATCGCAAACGCAGCGAACAACCAGATTTGCAGGTATGGCGCGATATTGTTCATCTCAATTAATTCTGGCACTGCGAAGGTACCCTGGTTTATGCCAAGCCAGAGAATTGCCAGCAGCATCAGGAGCGAACCTGCCATGGTATAGAGGAAGAACTTGACCGCGGCATAAATTCGCCGGGGGCCGCCCCAGATACCGATGAGGAAGTACATGGGGATCAGGGTGAACTCCCAGAACACGTAGAAGAGGAAAAGATCCTGCGCCAGGAATACACCCAGCATTCCCACTTCAAGCAGCAAGAAAAAGATCATGAACTCCTTCACCCGTTCCTCGACTGCAGACCAGGTTGAAAGTATGGATATCGGTACAAGCAGCGTGGTCAGCAGGATTAAAAGAATACTCAATCCGTCCACACCCATAAAATAATTGATATTCCATCCCGCAACCTGTATCCAGGGGACAAATGCCACCATCTGGAGATCAGGATCCTGCGCATTGAACTGGACCAGAATAGCGATTGATATAACAAATGTAATTAATGAAGTAATCAACGCTACCCAGCGCGCCAGGTCTTTCTGTTCGTTTTTTAGAAAGAGCAGCACGAGGACACCGACAAGGGGGAAGAAGGTGACCAGGGTCAAAGGGTCGATATTAAAATTCATTTCTTTTCCTCCAGCGGTAAGACCGGTTTTGAATTACCAGCCACCGTGAATAACAGTTTTCACATGTCCTGCAGCCGAATTATCAAAAATGTAAATCATTGCGAAACAGGAATGGTGAATTACCTCCACAAAACTAAAAAACCAAGAATTAAGACCACACCTACAAAAATGGATAATGCATAGTTGCGCACGTAACCGGTTTCAATCCGCCGCCATTTGGCAGCCGCGGTCGTGACCCACTCGGCGATTTTATTAGCCGCGCCATCAATGATACCCAGGTCGATCTGGACAGCGAGCAAGCCTGAGAGCGCGTTGTAGCCTGCCGTAATCACCTTGTCATGGAACCAGTCGTGCCAGAAGCGCCAATCTACTGTGTCTGCCAGAAAATGCGCCAGGGAGACAAAAGGATTAAGAAAAACAGTCCAGTAAATTTCGTCCACCCAATATTTGTTCTCGAGCAGGGTGAAGACTGGACCGAGTACCGGCCGCAGGGGGTCATCCGGGCGATCCGCGGCGGGCAATTCCTGCAGCTTCTGGTAGCGCCGGTAATATAAGTACCAGGCTAGCAGAATCGCCGTAATGGAGGAGATCGTTGTAAGCGCGGCAATCCAAAATGCAAATTCAACAGCATGCATATGTCCGAGAGATTCTTCCAGCCAGTGGGTAAAAGTGTGGAGTGTGGGAAGGTTAATTATCCCGCCCAGAACTGAAAGAGCAGCCAGAAGGATCAAGGGCACTGTTATGACAGCAGGGCTCTCGTGAGCGGCTCCAGCCGGTAAACTGCGTGATTTCCCAAACCACACCATCAGCACCTGGCGTCCCATATAGAATGCCGTCAGGAAGGCGGCGGCAATCAACAGCCAGAACGCAATCGGGTTTGGCTGGGCAAGATCAGCCAGAATTTCATCCTTGGACCAGAATCCAGCCATAGGTGGAATTCCAGCCAGCGCCAGGGCGCCGATAAGGAATACCCAGAAGGTGATCTTCATCCTTTTGTTCATGCCGCCCATTATGCGCATATCTTGAGGATCGAAGTTGTGCAGTTCTTCTTTAGCTTTCTCGTCGAGATGGGCATCATGTTCGAGGTGGTGATGGGCGTGTTCGAGTCCCAGGATCGTAGAACCAGCGGAGAGGAACAGCAGCGCTTTAAAGAAGGCATGCGTTACGAGGTGGAACTCGGCGGCAACAAAAGCACCCATACCTGCAGCAGATACCATGAATCCCAACTGGCTGATGGTTGAATATGCCAGGACTTTTTTAATATCGAACTGTGCTACGGCGATAGTTGCTGCAAAAAAGGCGGTCGCCGCGCCCAAAATGGCGACAAAATACTGCACGTCAGGCACCAAAGAAAACAACGGCGCAGAACGAACGATCAGGTAGACACCGGCTGTGACCATCGTAGCAGCATGGATGAGGGCTGACACTGGGGTAGGACCAGCCATCGCATCCGGAAGCCAGACAAAGAGGGGGATTTGGGCGGATTTTCCGGTCACCCCGACTACCATGAGCAAAGTAATCGCCGCGATGGCTGCCGGAAAGACTGCCGCAACTTCAGGCGCTTGTTCGAATACCGCATTGAATTCAAATGTGCCGAAAACCCAGAACATGATGAAGGCCGCCAAGATGAATCCAAAGTCGCCGATGCGGTTGGTTATGAAAGCTTTTCTGCCGGCAACGGCGTTGCCTATGCCGTCTTTTCCTTTGTCATACCAGAAGCCGATCAGTAAGTACGAGCATAAACCAACGCCCTCCCAACCGACGAACAGCATCATGTAATTGTCAGCTGAAACCAGGATCATCATCATGACGATAAACAGGTTCATGAATACAAAGAAGCGCTGGTAGCGGCTGGGGTCGCCCTGGAAACGCACATCATCATGCATATACCCGATGGAGTAGATGTGGATAAGGGCGCCTACACCTGAAACAACCAGCATCATGGTTACCGAGAGGGTGTCGACATTAAATGACCAATTGATATTCAGGTCTGCGATCGTAATCCAAGGCAAAATGGTTACCGTTTCCCCTTGGTGGGGGTCAATCAGCGAGAACGCCAGCAAAACCGACACGAGAAAGGATAAACCAACTGCAACACTGCCAACAATGCCGATGGCTTTCTCGCTCATACGGCCGCCAAATACCAGATTGACCAACAGACCAATCAATGGAAATACGACCACCAGAGGAACCAGGTAAAAGAACTGCGGACCGCTTGACACAACCTCACTTAACAACATAGGCGTCCCTTAAAAAAATCCCATTCCGAATTTATTGTAATAATCCCAGCAATATCCAATGTGTTCCGCTCCAAATCAACCACCCAAAACGTTCATCTGGTCTACATCGATGGACTTTTTGGAGCGGAAAATGGCTACAATCAGACCCAGACCAACGGCAACTTCAGCGGCTGCAACGGCCATGACAAAAAAGACGAATATCTGCCCGTCCATAGATTGGTGGGAGCGTGCATAAGTAATAAAAGCCAGGTTCCCCGCATTCAACATCAGCTCGATGGACATAAAAATGATGATTGCATTACGCCGGATAAGTACGCCCATAGCGCCAATCGTAAAAAGAACTGCTGATAAACCGAGTAAATATTGAATGGGTACCATAAAAATCCTCCACCGGACTGCGGGCTGGTTCACTCCAGCCGCCAGATCACCGGCTGCTTTTGGGCGTTTTTCTCCTGGTAAGCACGATAACGCCAACCATAGCTACCAGCAGCAGGATCGAGACCACTTCAAAGGGCAGCAGGTATTCGTTAAACAGCTTGAGACCGATCGACTCGGGAGAACCAAAACCGGTTGCTAAAGCGCTCGGTTCCGGGAATGTCCCAGGACGGAAAAAGATTGTGTAGACAGCAAGTGCAGCGAGAACGATCCCTGAGAATACTGCAAGGGGCTGCTGCCAGGGTAAAGTCTCACCTGTGTTCAATCTTTCAGCGCCGAGCAGCATTATGACAAATAGAAACAGCACCATGATGGCACCGGCGTATACAGTAATCTGGGCTAGGGCGATGAAAGGCGCACCCAGAACAAGGTAAATTACTGCAACTGTACAAAAATTTAAGATAAGGTTGAGGGCAGAATAAACCGCGTTCTTGCTCAACAGCATCCCCAATGCGGATATGACTGCGACGACGGCAAGGAGGATGAATAATATCAAGTCAGGGGTCATCTTAAACTCCGGCTCCGATTACCGAATGGATATAAATGGTCATTTAGCATAAAAAAGCGGGTTCGTTTCATATTTCATCTTTCGTCAGTCGTCCGGATCTTGCATAACTGGCACTGAACGGTTGAATACACCGGGTTCTACCTTCTGGGGAGTGATTTGCGCAGATTCATGGACTGGCAGGAGCAGCATTTCTTTCGTATAAAGCGCCTCCCGGCGGTCTGTAAAAGAAAGCTCATAATTGTCGCCCAGGATGATGGCTTCTGTCGGGCAGGCGTCTTCGCAGTAGCCGCAGAAGATGCATCGCAGCATGTTTATTTCATACGTGCTGGCATATCGTTCGCCGGGAGAGTAGCGCTGCTCATCAGTATTCTCAGCTGATTCAACAAATATTGCATCTGCCGGGCAGGCAGCTGCACACAAGGAACAACCGATACATTTCTCCAGGCCGTTTTCATAGCGGTGCAGGGAATGGCGGCCTTTAAAGCGGCGCCGGACAGTGCGCTTCTGCTCCGGATATTGGGTTGTGACCGGTTTTCTGAACAGATGGCGAAAGGTCGTGTACATACCAGTTGCTATACCTTTCACAAACATTAAATACCTCCAGATACTAAAACGAATTCCTGGCTAGCTGAAAAAATTTGGAAACAGGATGATAATCACTCCTGTCAAAAACACGTTAAAAATTGCAAGCGGGAGCAAAATCTTCCAGCCGAAATCCATCAAGCGGTCGTAACGGATGCGGGGCATTGTCGCTCTAATCCAGATGATGATAAACATCAAGAGAAGCGTTTTAATCCCCAAATATACTGGACCCAGCCATGGAACCTGGTCAACGAACGGTCCCAGGTAACCGCCGAGAAACAATGTGGCGCATAACACCGAAATTACGATCATCTTAATATATTCGGTCATCATAAACAAGGCGAATTTCATGCCCGAATATTCGACGTGGTAGCCGGCGGTCAGCTCCTGTTCGGCTTCCGGCATATCAAAAGGAGACCGGTTAATCTCCGCCATGGTGGCGAGAAAAAAGATGATGAAACCGATCGGCTGAAAGATAATAAACCAGCCTATGCGCCCTTGAGCTGAAACGATCCCGTTCACACTCATCGTACTGGCCAGTAAGATCGGTCCAATGAATGCTAATGCCAGGGCTAATTCGTAGCTGATCATTTGAGCGGTGGAGCGTATACCGCCCATCATGGCATATTTGTTATTGGATGCCCATCCTGCCAGCACAATGCCATACACAGATATGGACGCGATGGCGGTGATGTAAAGGATACCGATATTTAAGTCGCCAGCAATGGAGAGCGAAATCTCTCTTCCAAATAAGTTAATTGTTCCACCGAATGGTACAACTGCCAGCATGACCAAAGCGGGTATTACAGTTAGAACCGGAGCGAGGATGAAAATTAACTTATCCGCTTTCTTAGGGATAAGCTCCTCTTTAAAAATTAGCTTCACGCCATCTGCAACGGGTTGGAGTAATCCAAAAGGTCCGGCTCTATTTGGGCCGTAACGGACTTGCATGCGCGCCAGTGTTTTTCGCTCAAGGTAGGTTGTATATGCGAATCCGACAATCAGAAATGCCAGCATCAACACCGCTTTTATGATCCATTCCACAAAAAAAGCAAGTTCCATTTTAGTTCCTCAAATCCCGGAGAGACAGTTTAGCGACTGAAAGCTTGTTCAAAAAAAGGACTGTGTTCATGATTTATTCCGCCTGGCGCAGATCAACCTGAGTTGGTCTATCGACCGGTATCCCGAAACTGCGCGGAACCAATACAACCCGTTCCGGGAGTTCCGAGTCCAGGCGGGCCATGACTACAACGGTTTGCGCCTGGGTCGGGGGACCTTCAGAATGCGAGTCTTGAGAGGCGATAGACAGCTGTACCATGTCCCCTTCGTCTACCTGCAGCCGTGCGGCGTCATGCAGATTGATGTGGATATATGGTTGGTCGATACGCTGGGCAAGTAATTTTGAAGGAAGCAGTGTTCGTCCGCGATCGTAAAGTCGATTGATTGGAAAAGCGATCTGACCGAGCTTGGGCATGCGTACAAACTCAACGGTTGTTCCCGCTAACTGGGGAGAGCTCTCACCCTGGTATTCTCCAAGCGGGAGCGTTACACCCAATCCCTGGGCGTTTTCATATCCAGTGCCTCCATAAAAAAGGTCTTCCCTGCCGAAGATTGGCCACTGCTCGGTGACTTCAGAAAGCTGGGTGTAGGACAACCCTGAAAATACAGGAACCGATGCGGAAATCTGGTCGAAGACACCCGCTGCGTTGAAAGCATTTAATGAAATGTCTAAACCCATGCGCCGGCTAATTAACGCTGGGATCGAAAAGTCCGCCAGTGGACCATCTAATATTTTTTCGCCGGTAGCAAGCAGGGGGGCTTTATTGATACCCGGGCTCTCAATCCTATGGATGGGTTTGGAAATATCAGGCAGCACGCGGTAAAAACGCTGGACTCTCCTTTCCCCGGAGGTATATGTCCCCTCTCTTTCCACCCAGGATTGGGCTGGCAGCACCACATCCGCCAGACGGGCAGTTTGTGTGAGATACAAATCCTGGACGACGACAAAAGCTTTACCGCCAAAACCCGTTTGCCCTAAATAGGCCGGATCGTCTCCCGCGGGATCAGCCGCGGCGATATATAAAGCGCCTGCGCTTTGTAAGGCGCTCCGCAGGTTGGGGTTGGATTTGATGCCCAACTCCCATGCCCCCTGGTAGTTGGCGCCAGGCCAAACGCCCAGCATGCCATTGTTAGCCCGACCGAAGTGGCCTGTAGCAGACAGCAGATTTGCGCAAGCCTGGGCCAGCGCCTGCGATTCGACGATGCCGATGCCGTCGCTGCCGTATAAAATTAGCCCATTCCGGGCGCCTGAAAAGGCTTTCGCGGCGGCTTCAAGCTCGGGTTGTTCTTCTAAAGGCTGGATGGCATCCGGCAGCCGTAATTTTTTGTTGGAAAGGACATTCAGCATTGCCAGAACCGCGGATGTTTCGGTACCGAAAGGATACCGCAATTGGTATGCTGCGATGCGATCGAGCCTGGTCGAGCGTGAATTGAGGCTGATGACCTGGGCGCCGCGTTCGGCGGCGGCTTTGATACGCAGCCACCATATGGGCGCTTCTTCCTCTAGATCACAAGCCGCAACCAGGATAACATCCCCTGCGCCTAAGTCCGCCAGGTTTGACTCTGGCGCCAGACCTGCCTGGGATGTGATCTCACCGCCGGCCATATGCGTGTAGAGCAGCGTTTCGCCGCCTAAAGATCCGGTCAGCTGCTGCAAGTTGAACAGGTCTTCGTTCGATAATCGCCCGCCAGCCAGGGTAATTATTTCTTTCCCTGCTTTCGAAAACCGGTCGGAGATGACCTCCAGCGCTTCGTCCCAGCTAGCAGGCACTAATTCCCCTGCGTTATCTGATTCGGAATTTTTTCGGATCAATGGCTGTGACAGGCGCTCTAATCCGTCACTGCCTTGTGAATGCTTGGCGGCATAATGGTGACCGAAGCGGCCTTTGTCGCAAATCCAGATTTCGTTAACCCCCTCATTCTGGCGCGGCATGACACGTTTGATCACCCAATCGCCCTTTGAGCTCGCCTCACGGCGGATGTTCATTGTCAAGTTACAGCCGACAGGACAGTGACTGCAGATTGAAGCGGCAGCGTTTAACTCCCACGGACGCGCTCCGAAGCGGAAATCCTCGGTTGTTAACGCGCCAACCGGACATATATCGGTCGTGTTTCCGGAAAAATAAGAGTCGAATCCAGGTTCTGAAAAGGTGACAATTTCGAGCGATCTGCCACGGTTGAAGAAACCGATCACCGGATCGCCAGCAATATCGCTTTGGAAGCGGACACAGCGCCCGCATTGGATACATCGTTCGCGGTCCAGATAGATCAATTCGCCGAGAGGAACTTGCTTAGCCAAATGCTTCTTATCTTCATACAGGAAGCGGCTTTCCCCGGGACCGAATTCCATCGTAAGGTTCTGCAAGGGACACTCACCGCCTTTATCACATACCGGGCAATCGAGCGGGTGAGAAGTAAGTAAAAACTCTAGTATGTGATCCCTCCCAGAAGCCGCTTTTTCAGTCATCCCTTTTACGACCATTCCCTGCGCTACCCGGGTGGTGCAGGCAGTCTCTAATCTGGGACTGAATTGCATTTTGGGAGTGTTGTCGTCTTCCAGCACCATCTCACCAGTGGCTCGATCAACCACCGGCCAACCAATCTCCACCAGACACATGCGGCACATACCGGCTGGTTCCAGCTTGGGATGGTAGCAAAACACAGGTATATCGATGCCGATCTTTTTCGCTGCATCTACAACCAGCGTGCCTTCCGGAACGCTCACCTGAACCCCATCAATTGTCAGTGTCACCAACTTTGTCATTCGTTGCTCCAATACCCGACAGGTCTTACGCGTCAGGATATATCTTTACCCTTTGTTACAGCCTCGAAATCCGCCGGAAAACGTTCAATGCCGCTCAATACCGGCTCGATCGCAAATTCGCCCAGCGCGCACAGGCATTTCGTCTGTACCTGGCTGGCGACATCGTGCAGCAGCGCTACATCATCCTGCGTCCCGCTGCCGGATACGATACGTTCGGTCAGTTTCATCATCCAATAGGTGCCTTCCCGGCAAGGCGTACATTTTCCGCAGGATTCGTGACTGAAGAAATGGGCGGTTTTATTCACCAGCCAGGGTATATCGATCGAATCGTCAATCACGATGATGGAGGCAGAACCCAGCTGGGCTCCTAGGTCAGGGACGCTCTCATAGTCCATAGGTGTATCCAGCGCTTTTTCGTCGGCTACGATGAGCGCTGAGCTGGCTCCAGCAGCCATGATGGCTTTTATCGACCGTCCATCAGGAATACCGCCGCCATGTTCAAAGATCAATTCACGGAATGTGGTGCCCAGCGGAAGCTCATAATTACCAGGATGGACGACCCGGCCGGAGAGCGAAAACACCTTCGGTCCGGTGCTTTTACCTGTTCCGATCGCCTGGTACCACTCTGCGCCATTTTCAATAATGGGGGGAACGTTTGCCAGCGTCTCCACATTGTTCACGACTGTGGGTTTACCAAACAAGCCGTATGAAGGCGGGAAGGGCGGCCGCAGGCGGGGTTGGCCCAACTTGCCTTCCATTGACTCTAACAGGGCAGTCTCCTCGCCACATATATAGGCGCCGGCTCCCAGGTGAGTGTAAATTTTGAGGGAATAATCCGTTCCAAACAAATCCGTGCCCAATATTGAATCCATTTCAAGCGCTTCGATATGGCTGTCAAGTCTCTCAGCGATTTGCCAGAACTCGCCTCGCAGGTAAATGTAAGCAGCATTGGCTTTGATTGCATAGGCGCAAATGGCTATCCCTTCCAGGAACTGGTAGGGGTTTCCCTCCATAATCTCGCGGTCTTTGAAGGTGCCCGGCTCTGATTCGTCTGCGTTGGCGACAACATAATGCGGCCAATTATGCTCGTCGATGAACGACCATTTCAGCCCTGTCGGGAAACCAGCGCCGCCGCGACCCCTTAGACCAGAAGCTTTCACGATCTCGGTCACCTCTCCGGGTTCCATGGTTGTGACGACTTTTTCAAAGACTTTAAATCCGCCATTCTCCCGGTAAACGTCCAGGTTATCGATATCCGGGATGTCCCGGTGGCGCAGGAGGATGTGAGTGTGCCCGTTGCCTGATTGCAGGTTACTCATTTTCATCCCTCCGGTGGTGCCCGCCCTTGTGAGCAACTTGAGCACGCAGGCTTTCGATCAGTGAGAGCGCATTTTCAACGGTTTGATTCTCGTGATATTCTATTCCTTCACCTGACTGCAACTGGAACATGGGCGCTTTATCGCAGGCAGCCAGGCACATCACCGGCTCGATTGTAAAAAGACCATCCCGGGTCGTTCCACCCGGTTCGATTCCCAGCCGATGGCACAACTGCTCCATGAACTGGTCGGCGCCGCGCAGTGCGCAGGGCAGATCAGTACACACCTGGATGCGGTACTTGCCGCCAGGTTGGTCGTAATACAGACTGTAAAAACCCACTATGGAAGCCACTTCAGTGGTTGTTATCCCCAATATTTCGGCAACTTCACCCATCGATGCGCGATCAATTACCAATTGATCGCGTTGAACGAGATGCAGTAATGGCATCACAGCCGCGCGCCGTTCTTCCGGGGGGTATTTCTCGATGATGTTGTTTATTTCTTGCGAGTATTTTTCAGCCAGCATAATTCCTCATAAAAAGCCAGTTACCGGTCCACATCTCCCAGCACAATGTCCACCGTACCGATCAGCATGACGATGTCTGCAACAAGGTGACCACGTGATAGAAGCGGCAGTACCTGTAAATTTGTGAATGAAGGTGTACGGAAATGAACCCGGTAAGGTTTGGGTCCGCCATCGCTCTCCAGGTAGACGCCGAGTTCACCGCGCGGCGATTCTGTGGCAGCATAAACCGAACCTTTAGGCGGGCTGAAGCCTTCGGTCCACAACTTAAAATGGTGGATTAACGCTTCCATACTGGTCCCCAATTCTGAGCGAGGCGGAGGAACATATTTTCGGTTATTACTGCGCACCGGTCCGTATGGTAATTTGTCCAGGGCTTGTTCGATGATACGCGTCGCCTGGCGCATCTCATCCATGCGGACAATATAGCGTGCAAAGGTGTCCCCTTCGGAACGCGTGGGGACTTCAAAATCATACTGCTCATATCCCATATAGGGATTCGTTTTTCGCAAGTCGTAATCCACGCCGGAAGCGCGCAGCATTGGACCGGTAACACCCCAATTGAGCGCGTCTTCGGGTGTAAGAACGCCAATATCGACGGTGCGGTCAATGAATATCGGGTTATTGGTCAACAAAGCTTCATATTCATCAATCCGGGAGGGGAAAATTTTGATAAAGGAGCGCACAGCATCCTCAAATTCGACCGGTACATCCCGCCAAATACCGCCGGGACGAATGAAACTGGTCATCATGCGCTGACCGGAACACATTTCGAAAATATCCAGGATAAGTTCGCGCTCCCGGAAACAATACATCCAGACGGAAGTGGCATTGACGTCCAGGCCGGTGGTTGCCAGGAAAATTAAATGGGAAGCAATGCGCTGAAATTCAGCCAGGATAACGCGAATTGCCTGGGCGCGCGGCGGGACATCCAACCCGGTAAGTTTTTCGATGGCGATGCTGTAGGTGAGGTTGTTCCCGAGGTTGTTGAGGTAATCCAGCCGGTCGGTCATGGTTAAGGCTTTCATGTAAGTTTTGGCTTCCATGTTTTTTTCGATACCGGTATGCAGAAAGCCAACATCAGGGACGCAGTTGACCACTTCCTCGCCATCTAGTTCCAGCAGCAGGCGTAAAACACCGTGCGTGCTGGGGTGCTGGGGTCCCATATTCAGGAGGACGGTCTCGCCCTGGATAGCACGGTCGCTCACCAGGTGCTTGATGTCTTCCATTGAAGCTTCGGACAATGTCAGTCGGGTATTTTCTTCCATGTATATGTTATTTGGGTTGGAACCAGCCTGTTAAACCGGGCTTATTCCTTTGCATATGGTTTGCGCAGGTCGATTTCGTCAAAATTGAAGGAATATTGGACTTCCTCATAACCTAGAGGATAATCTTTTCGTAAAGGATGCCCTTCCCAGTCGTAAGGTGTAACAATCCTTCGCAAATCTGAATGCCCTTCGATGTGGATGCCGAACATACCCCAGAGTTCGCGTTCGAACCAGTTGGCATTTTTAAAGACACCTTCGATGGTAGGCAACGTGGGAGCATTCCCGTTGAGAGGAACACGCAGCCCGATGATCAAATTGTCGTCGAGTGAACGAAGCTTGTATACGATGTGGAAGCGGGGCTTCTGTTCGGGCCAATAATCGACAGCGGTTTGTTCAGTCAGCTGTTGAAAGTTGTGCTCATCTTTCAAAACCTGGCATACTTCAACGATTTGTTCAGGTTTGACAAGCAGACTGATCTCGCCTCGAAATTTATATTCTCCAGCTGAGAACCCTGCTTTTATTGATCCTACAATGGATTCGATTTTATCGGTCATAATTCAAGTTCAGCCCATCGTTTACTTTTTTTGGTCAGTCAGGTGAGTTAATCCAGAGCCAACCTTATCGTTTAATGTTCTTTACTAAGCCCAATCTGTAATTTTCTCACCGTATACTTTTTCATATAGGGTAACTACCCCATGAATCAATGATTCTGGGCGGGGTGGGCAGCCGGCGATATAAACGTCGACCGGTACAACTTCATCCACGCCTGGAACGATGGCATAATTATTGAAAATCCCGCCGCAGGATGCGCAATCACCCATCGAAATCACCCATTTTGGGGCTGGCATTTGATCATATAAACGACGCAGCACCGGCGCCATTTTTTTTGACACTCTTCCAGCCACGATCATTAAGTCGGATTGGCGCGGACTGGCGCGCATCAGTTCCATTCCGAAACGGCTCATATCGTAATTTGCGGCTTGAGCCGACATCATCTCAATAGCACAACATGCCAGACCGAACAACATCGGCCACATTGCCCTGGTACGCGACCAGTTGACGACATGCTCAAGGGAGGTGGTGACAACACCCATATCGCCAACTTTTTGTTCTATTCCCATTCTAATGCTCCCTTCTTCCAGGCATACACATAACCTACCAGTAAGATAACGATAAAGATGAACATCTCTACCAGGCCAAAAACTCCTAATTTTTTGTAGACGACTGCCCAGGGAAAGAAAAACACAATTTCAATGTCGAATAGAATAAAGAGGACAGCGATAAGATAGAACCGTACAGGTATCCTGCGTGTTCCAGGTCCTATGGGTCTCATTCCAGACTCATACGGCATGGACTTGCGTTCTGTAGGTCTGCGGGGACCGAAAAGATGTCCAATCGCGATGACAAGACCTGCCAGTATGAGTGCTGTGACCAGCAGCACGGCGATAGGAAGATATTCTAGCAGCATGAAGGCCTCTTGTGATCTCCTAGAGATAGGTTATTATCTGTGAAAGGTGGGGTGAAATACGGACACAAACCGCATTTCTGATAATACATAGGTCAATAATTATACCTTTTAATCTGATTTTCAATCAGGTTTAATTAAAATTCAAGGTAGTTTATCATAACGAAATGAATGTGTCAAATTTCACAAAGTTTTGAGATCTGTTATTTTAGATAGTCTCTGAGCTGGCGGCTGCGAGTAGGATGGCGCAGTTTACGCAGCGCCTTGGCTTCGATCTGGCGGATTCGTTCGCGAGTAACATTAAAGTGTTTTCCGACTTCTTCCAGGGTGTGGTCTTTTCCATCTACTAATCCATAGCGCATTTCCAGAACCTCACGTTCTCGTTCTGATAGGACTTCCAGGGCGTCCTGAATGGATTCGCGGAGCATATCGCGTGCGGCTGCATCGATGGGTTCTATCGCATTTTCGTCCTCGATAAAATCACCCAACTGGTTGTTGTCCTCATACCCTACTGAGCTGTCCAAGGACATGGGTTCTTCCATGGCACGCATTATGCGGTTGACCTTTGCGGTCGCCAAATCCCAACGATGGCGAAGATCATCATCGAGCGGCGTAGAATCAGCCAGCGATTCGAGAATCGCTTGTTTATCCTGTGGATCGAGATAACCTGATTCGAGCGCGATGTCGGCTCTGGTTGGTTCGCGTCCAAGTTTTTGGAGTAATTCGCGCTGGACACGTAAAAGGCGGTTGATCGATTCAAAAATGTGCACCGGGATTCTAATTGTACGCGCCTGGTCAGCAATCGAACGGCTGATGGACTGTCTGATCCACCAGGTAGCGTAAGTGCTGAATTTATAGCCGCGGGCTGGATCGAACTTAGAAACTGCACGCAGAAGACCGATATTGCCCTCCTGGATCAGGTCAAGGAAGGAAGTACCTCTACCCATATAGCGTTTTGCGACACTGACGACAAGTCTCAGGTTGGCGCGAATAATCGCCTGTTGGGCGTCTTCGCCCCGGTTATGAATTTGATCCAACTCGCGCTGCAAAACCTCCTTAACGGGCAGGTATCCTTCAATCGTTTCTTGCCCTGGCAGGTCATGGTTCTGCGCGATATAGCTCTGCAGCGGAATGGATATTTCATCCGGCAGCATATATAAATAAAGAAATACAGTAAACGCATTTTGGGCAATACCGTTCCAAAGCGGATCACTGTCCCACAAACCTTTTTCAAGAAAGGCGCGCTGGTAGGATGGGGTGTTACTATGCCAGGTGCTGCGCAGCGTTTGGGCTTCAGAAAGCATCAAGCTCAAATCCGGACAATCGAAACCTAATCGATCGGTATCTTCCACCAGGCGGTTCCAGGAGGTCTTTAATTCTTCGAATATCGCCGTGTATAAACTGAAGGCGTCCGTCCAATATTCATCATGGTCAATGTTTTGGCTGCGCACCAATGGATGTTGGCGGCTGATAAGTCCAAGCCGCTTGGAAGCTTCCAGGCGAGCCGCTAACCAGTATTCCTGGTCAGGTTGCAGCAGGTCGATACTCCCAATTTCCTTGAGGTATAGCTTGACTGGATCCTCGGCGATAGCTGCTGCAAGTTCAGCATCTTTGATAAGGCCAACAGTGTTTTCCCCGGAATTTGAATTGAGTACTGCCTCTGTTTTGGATAAACTCTCCTGATCAATTAAAACGCTATCAGAGATATGATTATCCCCATCAGCGGACCGGGAATCTGATCCAATCACCGGGACGCCGGCAGGGCGTGGTTCGATTTCAGCCTGGTCTTTGCCGGAGGATGGATCCAAATCCTTGCCAGATTTCGCGGAGGGGGGAGTCATTTGTTACCACCCAATCTGGCGCGCTGGCGCTGACCGGCTGGTATATTGCGCGATTGCATAATTGAGCAGCCTCAAAGTCTCGGTGTGCCGCACCATTTTTTGAACGTAACTGGTCGCTTTTGCATCACCCTGTTCCTGGGCTTCTTCCATTAAAAAGCGTAAATAATCGATGTTTTGATGGAGATTACGTAGCCGTAATTCAAGTAATCCGCGCATCAGATCATCAAGCACGCGTTCTTCGTTAGGATCGAGTTCACTAGTCCGCTCCAATAAATCATCGGCTAATTGCATCATTTCTTGTGAAAGACTATTCATAACATAGTTAAGCGGTTCACCCAAATCCTGGTTGATGGAATCCTGGAATACCTGCAAGATAGCCTGGTGGTCAGTGTGTTGGAAATCTTTGGGTGAAATACGCGCCAGACCGGCCTCCTGCAGGTGCCGGTCTATCTGGTACAGGCGGTCTGGACGTCTCAAAAGGACGCCTAAACAATGCGCTTCGAGCGCATACCCGCTTTCCGCCTCTGGTTTGGGCGGCATGTCTTCAGCTTGCGCCCTTGATGCCTCTGCCCGCTGCCGGCGGGCGCTAGATCTGGAGGGTTGCAAGTCGAGCAAGGAACGTTCGTCAATGTGCAGAAAGCGGGCTAACCTCTGGCGGTATGTATCACGCTCTATGGGGCTGGGGAGGTCGGCAATTAAAGGTAATATCCTTTCCGCAATATCGGTTTTCACTTTTGGGTCATCAATATCGCGGCCAACAGCCAGCGTTTCCATAACGTGTATGACGATCGGGCGGGCATTTTCGACCAGAGTCTCCCACTCTTGTGGGTCACGGACGACCAGCTCGTCCGGGTCTAAGCCATCGGGAAGGGTTGTAACACGAATATCGGCTTTCAGCCGGGCTTCATTGCGAAGTAATCCGCGCGCATCGAATACGGGATCATGCTCGCGATCCAGAGTCTGGCGCGCAACTTCGAGACCGCGCAAGGTGGCTTGATCCCCAGCTGCGTCTGGATCGAGGGCCAGGACAATGCGCCTCGAAAACCTTTTCAACAGGTGCAGGTGATGTTCAGTCAAGGCGGTCCCCATAGGGGATACAACGTTATAATAGCCTGCCTGGTGCAGGGCGATCACATCAAAATAACCCTCAACAAGCACCACCTGATCCTCTGAGCGGATCGATTTTCGAGCCCGGTCCAACCCGTAGAGCAAACGGCTCTTATCAAAGATAACGGTTTGGGGGGAGTTGAGGAATTTAGGGACATCATCGGGATTTACAATGCGCGCTCCAAAGCCAGCCATACGGCCTCGTCCATCCCGGATTGGGAGCATGATCCGGTTCCGGAAACGATCATACACGCGGCCAGCCTCGCTTTCGGACACTAAACCGCAGGCAGTCAACTCGCTTTCCTGGTAGCCCTTATTTTTATAATATCCCAACATGGCGTCCCAGGAATCAGGCGCGTAGCCAATTCCAAAAGATTCGATGGTCTTATCCGACAAACTGCGTCCTTCCCGCAGATAGTTAAGGGTTTCCACTCCTTTTGGGGTGTTAATGAGCTGGTGGCGGTAAAAAATAACCGCTTCCTCGAGAATGGAACGCAGACCGTCATGTTCCTCCGCGGAGGCTTTTTCGGCTGGGGTAGGCGCTCGAAGCTGAACCCCTGCTCGTTCCGCCAGGTAGCGCAGCGTCTCCGCAAAATCCCAGCCCTCTTTTTTCATTAGATATCCAAAAATGTCCCCGCCTTCGTTACACTGGCCAAAACAGCGCCAGGTGCCGGTTTCGGGGAACACCACAAATGCCGGCGTGCGGGTATTTGGGTGAAAAGGACAGAAGCCAGTGTAATTCTTGCCAGAATGCCGCAGTTGGACAGTTTCAGAAACCAAATCTACAATGTCAACCCGGGATTTAATCTCGTCGATGGAAGACATAATACTATTTGTGTGATATATATGAAACGAAACAATTCACTAAATTGCCGGATAACCTTTAAACCATTGCTATAATTTAAATTATACTCCAGCCATACCCGAGCGGCTATGTCTATGGATAAACCAGTCGATTTAATGCGAGCCTATCACCAGGGAATGCATTCAAAATTTGGTCGGTTAATTCATCCTGAATTGCGAAAAAGATGCAGGGCCATGAAGATATGAAAAAAGACAAGCTGTCAGAGATATATTTCTCGGTTGATATCGAAACAGCCGGGCCAAACCCAGGCAAGTATTCACTATTGTCAATAGGCGCTTGTACAATTGATGCCCGGCGAAGCACTTTTTATGTCGAAATGCAGCCAGTCAATGAAATGATCACCCCAGAATCTTTCGCCATCCACCGGCTCGATCTCCTGCAGCTGAAGCAGAAAGGACAACCACCGCGAATTGCCCTGGAAAAATTTGAGCGCTGGATTCTTTCGAACCTGTCTTCCAACGGCAGGGCAGTCTTTACAGCGTTCAACGCTCCTTTTGATTGGATGTTCATCAACGATTATTTCCACCGGTATCTTGGCCGGAATCCATTCGGTCACTCTGCCATTGATATAAAGTCATTTTATATGGGCTTGACTGGAGTAGATTGGTCTCTAACTTCGATGCGTTTCATCGGTCAAAGATATCTCGAAGGGAAAGCTCTGTCTCACAACGCACTGGAAGATGCTTTACACCAGGCAGATATTTTTGAACGGATGCTTGCTGAAGCGAGGTCATTTTAATTGCAGGAGTTTGAGTGAGATGGAAGGTAAACACGAGCATGATTTATCGAATGAATTAAACCGCATTGTCGAATCGGCTGCCAGGTTGGGAATAGAGCTGAACGAAGCAGACGCATTGCAATGGCTCTCTGCGATGGCTGCTCACCAGGCAGAAGACGAAGTGACTGTAGATAAGCGGCGCGGTATCTTTGGTCACCGGATTGTGATGCTGGATTTCGACCCGCAGGATTTAGCGCGTTTTCGTGAACTAGGAAGGATAGTTGAAATTCCAGATCAACCGGGTGTGGTTGAAACTGCACTGGCTCTCTCGGGATCTTCGGCACAATCAAAGATTCAATCCTATCCAGGCGACGCGGACTTCTTCGAGCGAGTCAATATCATCGCCGAGAGGCGCTCGGACGCGTGCGCGATCCTATCAGAAGTGATGCGGGACAAGGCGCTTGAAACCGGTATTGGGCCCGTTTACCAGTTGATTGAAGTTAAGTTTGGCCAATTTCCTTCAGACCTGGTGGTAGATGACCAGTTGAAAAAGTCGGGTTCGCCGATCTCGTGGAGATTGTTTGAGATTGAGCAGGGAAAGATCGAAGCGCATAAAGTTGGAGGCGAGCCAGCGCTTGTAACCTGGGAGGGTGTTTCGGATAATCCAGGATGGTGCAAATTTGACTGGGTGGTTGTTGATAAACGACGCGGACAGCTTGCAAACGCCAGCAACATGCTGGATGTCACCTGGGAAGCGCCAGATGGAACGATAATACCATTAGATGGTTTCCTTGATCCTTATTTCCAGGAGGTTTATTTGGATGCGGGTTCGATCCCTATCTTTTCAAAGCTAGCCCAGCATGTTTCAGCGGATGCGATGGACGAGTATGTGAGCCAATTAGAACATGAGGTACGCAAATACCTTGACAAAGATGCGGTCAATTATGGGAAAGCAGCCAAGCGGATGTACAATATCTTTCGCTTGACTGGTCGATACGATGAGGCTGCCCTGTTGAGGGAATTGTTCGACGAACCAGCATCAGCGCTGTACCAGGTTTGGTCTCTGATCCGGACAATAGATGATTGCTGTAAAGAAGGTAGTTCGATTGATTCGGAAAGCAAAAAAGTTCAGGCGGATAAATTGATCCTCTCAGTTGTGGGTTCGCTTGAGGGTGAACAAGAATTGGAAATAGTCCGCCAGTTGCTTCAACTGCGCGATGCATTGACCCGCCAGGAACCTGGGACGAAATTACGTGCTGAGGCTGAGGCAGCCAGAGCGAGTGTGATCAACTTGGTTAACAATTTCTATTACGCAAAGCTTACCGCAATACCATCGGTAAAAGATTATTTGCTGACGATGCAGCCAGGTGAGTGAAAAGCCTGGCTGACAGGAATTAAACTTCAAACGGTCAAGCGACAGGCAGAAAGAGGGGAGAAGCGGCAGCCAGCCTGCCAAAGGGTAGGGCGGGATATGGGAAATTCACAACCAAGAAGTAAAGTTAGCCCCGGGGCGATTGATGCGCCAGAAAGAGCGCATACGAAATTTACAAAGCCGTTCTTAAGCCCGTCCCAGCCTCGCAGCAGGGTTGTCTGAGCCCTGCATAGAGACTCCGGGTAGCTTTCAGTTCGTTTGCTGCAGGAAGGATAGAATTAAATTGCTCGCAGGGATGTCCCCATCCACGAATAGATCAGGGATCCAAGAAAGCCAGACAGGGTAATCCACCCAGCCTGAATATCTTTCCGCAAACCACGCTTGCAGCCAGCGGACCGCACACGCTGAGCACCTTTACTCGCCAGGCGAGGCAGCGAATTATCAGTGCAACTGAAAAACCAGTTGGCAGCTGCATGTGGGAAAAACTGTGGACAATTGGATAATAACTGTGGATAAATGAAGGAAATTGTGGATAAAAAAGTCTTTACGGCACACCAAGGATAAAATAGATGCCGCCCATAAATATGAGTGATGTCACCAGACCGGAACCCCAGACAAGAAAAGATAGATGTTTGGTTTTTGGGTCCAGGTAAAAGTACAAGCCGATAAAAAGGTCGGCTAAAAAGATCAAGGTGTTCAACAAGGGCAGCAGTAAAAGCCGGATGGCGGGAACAGGTTCACCCGGAGCGCCAATGGAAAGTACCCGCAGGTAGATTTGTGAACTGGTGGAAATACCCAAACCAGCGTATATAAATAAAGCAATGCACGATAGAGCGCCCAGGATGACAAGTACACGAGCCGGGAGATTTCTCCAGACTTGATTCAAGAACGAGACTGGTTGAATGGAAACGGGTTCGAAAGGGATAAACGATCCCATTTCAGTGAAGCGTTGGTAGGCGTGAATAAATCCAGCCAGATCGGTTGGTGAAATGATGAAGGCTTGATCCAACCTGGCGATAACAAGCAAATTCCTGGTGGTGGCAGCCAGGTATTCAACCTCTCCACCACTGTGCAAGCGCCTGGCGCCTAAAACTGCTCCAGGCCACCTTAAAAAAGGTAAAGGGGGGCGCGTTTCAAGGCCATCAACTGGGTGTACCCACAGGATTTCCGAAATTGGAATATCTTCGCGGCGCAGTCCCCATTGCAATCGAACGCCGTCCCTTTCGATCAGGTAATTGGCGCTTTTTAGCGCGTAGGCGTAATATATGAGTATCGGAACTGCGCTTATTGTGAGGAGGGAAGGAAGGAATATGAGCAGGAATTGAAAGCTGTTTCTGGATTGGATCGATGCCCAAAGACCGGCGATACCGATGATTGACAGCAAAAGAACCGCACCGATATGAAACGCATATCCAAAGCGGCGTGCGGGCTGAAAAGAGAGTTTATCTTCCATGTCCGGATAGGATACCATACAGCTTAACGAAATGTACTCATGCGATTTGCGTAAAAAAGTACCCAGAAAAAATGGGTACCACTTTCCCAGAGCTGATTAGAATTAATCTAGATGAACCTTCTGACAGTATTAATCAGAAAGGGCAACAAAATCTTTGGAGGTAAACATTTCGTTTATAATGAAGAAAAATAATGGTTCACAGAAAGACAAAGGTTAATGGATATGGATGTCCTGCTTAATCCTAATATCGCATATTTGCTGCTGGCAGCCGGTGTGTTTTTTACGGTCTTATCCATATTAAGTCCCGGTACCGGGGTATTGGAGGTCCTGGGGCTGATAACAATGGTCTTGGCTGGCTGGATGATTTACAGCCTATCGGAAATAATTAACTGGTGGTCGTTGCTCGTGCTGCTGGTTGGTTTTGTGCTTTTCTTCCTGGCGTTGAAGCGGCCCAATCTGCTGGCGTACTTGGCAGCCTCCATCGCTGCGCTGGTTGTGGGTTCGGCTTTTATGTTCAGCAGCAATGATTGGTGGATGCCTGCGGTGAACCCGTTTCTGGCGCTGGCGGTTTCCCTTTTTATGGGCGTATTTTTCTGGATAGCAGGCAGGAAAATCCTGGAGGCGCGCAGCATCCGGCCCACGCATGATTTGGAGGGCTTGATTGGTGAAATTGGTGTGGCGAAAACGGATGTGCATGATGAGGGTTCCGTTCAAGTAGCTGGTGAACTGTGGACTGCCAGCAGTAAAGAACCGATTCGTGAAGGAACCCATATTAAAGTTGCAACTCGTGATGGGTTTGTGCTGGTCGTTGAACCAGTGGATGATGAAGAATTCTGAAATAGTATACTCTTGATGTAATTTTGGTTTTACAAGGAGTAGTTTATATTAGGTTGGTTGAACCTGCTGAGTGAATGGAGGTAAGAAAATGGAGCAATACAGTACGGTTGCATTATGCCTGGTTGGCGCTGTAATTCTCGTTGCGGCGGCATTCCTGGCCAGTGCGATTAAGGTAATTCCTGAATTCCAGCGGTTAGTGGTGTTCCGTCTGGGGCGCTGCGTTGGCGCGAAAGGGCCTGGAATAATTTTCCTCATACCAATCATCGACCGGTCTGTGAGAGTTGACTTACGGGAACAGGTGCGTGAAATCCCGCACCAGAATTCTATTACCCAGGATAACGCCTCGGTGAATGTAGATTTCATCTGGTATTACAAGGTCCTCGACCCCGTACAGAGCGTGCTGCAAGTACAGGATTTTGAATCTGCCGCTCAGGGTATGGCGACAACTACATTACGAGCCGTTATTGGAGGAATTCTGCTGGACGATGTGCTTTCTAAGAGAGAACACATCAACAACTTGCTGAGAGCGCGCCTGGACGAAGTCACTGAGCGCTGGGGCGTGAAGGTGACGAATGTTGAGATCCGGGAGATCAACCCGCCGAGAGAAATTCAAGACGCGATGAACCGTCAGATGTCTGCTGAGCGGAACCGCCGCGCAGTAGTCACTGAATCAACCGGTCAGCGCGAAGCGCAGATCAATGTCGCCGATGGCGAGAAACAAGCAGCCATTTTGAACGCTGAAGGCGCAAAGCAAGCTGAAATCCTTACTGCTGAGGGTAACCGTCAAGCACAGATATTGCGTGCAAAAGGATTTTCAGACGCACTTGATACGATTTTTAATGTCGCAAAGGGCGTTGATTCCAAGACCATGACCCTGCAGTATTTTGAGACATTGAAGGAAATGGGCACCAGCCCGTCCACAAAATATATATTCCCAATGGAGTTCACGAATTTGTTGAGCGACTTCATAAAGGACAGGCAAGAGTAAAATATCACATTCACAGATTTATTTCGTTTACGCCTATCGCAGGTGAATATCGAATTCCGGTGAATGTAAGCTCGTTTATATGGTTTCAGTAGCCTCCACCAGCGCAGGCAGTCCAGCAAAGATCGAACCTGCAGGATGGCGAGATTTGAATGATCTTCGCCATATTGGGCAGTTGTGTTTCCCAAAGGACATGTGGCCGCTGTGGGATTTGATCGGCATCCTCACACTGCCCAATGTACTGCGGCGGAAAGCGGTGCTGGAAGGGCGCATGGTGGGCTTTATTGGAGTCGACTTGCGCCGGGCCCAACGAAAGGCGTGGATTGCGACGATTTGCGTACATCCGGATTACCGCAGAATGGGGATCGCGTCGGCGTTACTAGCCTATTGCGAAGATCAAACCACAATGCCGGATATCAGGTTAAGTGTGCGATCTTCTAACTTGAGTGCCATACATCTTTACAGAAAGTTCGGTTATCATAATATTGAAATATGGCCGGCGTATTACCAGGATGGTGAAGATGCGATGGTGATGGGAAAAAGAAAGCAGGATAATGTTTTTATATGAGCATGAGAGCGCTTAGCAACCCAAACTTAATTACAAAGAATGCCGCTCTTGAAAAACTGGCAGCAGAATTATTAGGAGAACAGGTTGTAGCGGTTGATACTGAATCGAACAGTTTGTACGCATACAAAGAACGTGTGTGTCTGATTCAATTTTCAACACGCACTGCTGATTTTCTGGTTGATCCTCTGGCTTTTGACAACCTGGCGCCGCTGCAGCCTTTGTTTGGTAACAATGGTATTGAAAAAGTTTTTCACGCAGCGGAGTACGATTTGATTTGCTTGAAGCGGGACTTTGGGTTCAAGTTTTCTAATTTGTTCGACACAATGGTAGCTGCCGGCATACTTGGATACCCGGCTCTTGGATTGGGTTCGTTATTAATGGAAGAATTCGGCGTGAAGACGAACAAACGCTACCAGCGTGCGAATTGGGGTGAGCGTCCGCTCCCGGCGTATCTTAAACAATATGCACAGCAGGACACCCATTACCTTATCCCGCTGCGGGACCGGCTGCGGGAATCATTGAGGAAGCGCGATCTATGGAATTTAGCCAGGGAAGATTTCGATCGTATGTGCAAAGTGAAAACGCCAAAGAATGGCAGCCTGGCGCAAGGGGATGTTAAGAAAGGATTCTGGCGGATACACGGCGCATATGACCTGGACCCCCAGAATGCAGCGATTTTATTTGAATTATGTAAATATAGGGATAAGGTCGCAAAATCAGAAAACAGGCCGCTTTTTAAAGTGTTGAGTGACCAAACATTGTTATCGATTGCTCAGCAAACACCGCTCGAATTAAAGGGGTTCAATGAAATACCGGGAATGAGCGAGCGGCAGGTAAGGATCCACGGCAGGCATCTTTTACACGCGGTCAGGAGAGGGTTGAGCTGCGGCCCGCTTTACCCGCCCAAACGACAGAAACCAAATGGGCGGTATCTGAACCGCGTAGATATGCTGAAGCGCTGGCGAAAGGCGTCCGCCGGGAAAATGGGGGTCAATCCGGATGTAGTATTACCGCGCGACCTGTTGAATTCTGTCGCAAAAAAGAATCCCAGCTGCAAAGAAGAATTAGCCGAAGTGTTCGAAGCAGTTCCCTGGCGGATGGAACATTTTGGAGATCAAATCATCGCGGTCTTAAAGGATTAAATCTATGAGAATAATTTTTCACGGTGCGGCGCGGACCGTTACCGGCTCGCAGCATTTAATCGAAGTGAATGGGCATCGTTTACTCCTGGATTGCGGGCTTTTCCAAGGCCGCCGGCGGGAAGCATTTGAACGCAACCGGAATTTTGCATTCGATCCTCTCACGCTGGATGCGGTCATCCTTTCGCATGCGCATATCGACCACAGCGGGAATTTACCCAACCTGGTAAAGAATGGCTATCATGGGCCGATTTTTGCTACTCCAGCCACCGCCCACCTTGCTAATCTAATGCTCATGGATTCGGGGCACATTCAAGAATCGGATGTGCTTTTTGTGAATAAGAGGCGGATCAAACGCGGCCAGCCGCCGGTTGAACCTCTGTACAGGCTGGAAGATGCCGCAAATGTTGCCCAGTACTTCCAGAGCCTGCCATATAGGAGCAAGTTTGAACCCATACCAGGCGTCGAAGCATATATGGTCGACGCTGGCCATATTCTGGGATCGGCCAGCATAGCGCTGGATATTGAAGAAAATGGCAGTATTACACGCTTGTGGTTTTCTGGGGACATCGGCAGACGAGACCTGCCATTAATCCGCGATCCAGTATTACCTGAAAACGCCGAATATATGATCATGGAATGCACCTACGGCGATAAACTGCACCGCGATCCGGATGAGGCCTATCATGAACTGCGCAAGGTGATTTCAAAAACGGTAAATCGGGGAGGCAAAGTGATCATCCCCTCTTTCGCGGTAGGACGAACCCAGGAATTGGTTTATGATTTTCACCGTATGATGGATAATGAAGAAATCCCAGAGGTGCCGGTGTATGTGGACAGCCCGCTGGCGGTAAACGTAACCGATATCTTTCGAGCCCACCCGGAGTGTTTTGACGAAGAAACCCGCCAGTTCATCGCCCAGGACCAGCACCAGGCTGCGCTGGGTTTCGACCAACTGATCTATACCCGCTCGGTAGAAGATTCAAAAGCTTTAAACACCCGCAAAGATCCCATGATCATTATCTCGGCTTCGGGAATGGCGGAAGCCGGCAGGATACTGCACCATTTGAAGAACAATATTGAAAACCCGTTGAACACGATCCTGATCGTGTCATGGCAGGCGCCGCACACACTCGGCAGGCGCATCGCGGATCGCGAAGAACAGGTAAAAATCTTTGGGGATATATACGAACGCCGGGCTGAGGTGCAGACGATCGGCGGGCTGTCGGCGCATGCCGGGCAGCTTTTTCTGATGGAATATATCCAGGCTACCCAGGGGACGTTAAAAAGCACCTTTCTGGTCCACGGCGAAGAACGGGGAGCGCTGCCGTTGATGGAAAGAATGAAAGAAGTTGGTATTGAAAAGGTGCATTTCCCCGAACAGCATTCATCAGTTGAAATTTAGGGTTGAATTCCAGATCCATTTGTCCAACGCTGTCCTATCGAACGAATATCCTCCCAGGTGTGGAATACTTTCATAATCTTTGCTATAATGCCCCTCTATCGGAGAGGTGCCAGAGTGGACGATTGGGGCGGTCTCGAAAACCGCTGTGGGTTCACGCCCACCGTGGGTTCGAATCCCACCCTCTCCGCTGGGAAAATGAGCCTTTTGGAGGTTCATTTTTCGATTTAAAGGGCATGTTCTATGCCCACCGTGGGTTCGAATCCTACCTTTTCCGCTGAATGGAAAAACCCTTGCGAGATTAATTTCACTTCGCTGGGATGTATCTGCAGCAGCCCATTGTTGTTTGACTTATTCTGGGTTTACGTTTCCAACAGAGAATCGTAAATGAGCTTAGATATAAATACTTGGAGTCGTGTTGTAACCGCCAAAATTTCGAAAAGTGAAATCAGAGCAAAAATGGGAGAGATATTTCGTAGAATAGAGGCTGAAGGAAATGAATTCATTGTGACAGATCACAGCACACCAGTTTTGAAGATTGTACAAATTTATGAAAAAGGGACTATGCAGTAGATCTTCAGTGATATCCAAGGTCAGGTGATATTCTTGGGAGAAGATATCAACACGCCTGACTTCCAATGTCTTTAATGTGAAAGCCAGATGGAAGATACGGGGTTGGATATTCAGCATGTAATGCCTTCTGACCAAACCCAATATCGAAATATTAAATAACTCGCGATCCTTATCAATCGCGAGTGGTAGTAAAATGTATCGTAAATTTAATTAATCCATAAAGGGAAAATCATATGTCTGAATCAACCATTCGCACCATCATGGGGTTAGTGTTCGTCGTTCATGGCATCGGGCATATCATGGCCTTGCTGCCCGCGCTGAATATTTCCAGCACAAAAAGCTGGCACCACCGTTCTTGGCTGCTGAGCGGGATCCTGGGAGATACCGTTTCACGGGCGCTGGTTATTTTACTTTTTGGGGCGGCGATGATTGGTTTTATTGCCGCGGGTTTGGGTTTATTGGGCTGGCTGGTGCCTCACAGCGCCTGGCAGACTCTGGCGCTCTATTCTGCTGTAATATCACTTGTTGCTCTGGTTTTATTCTGGAATGCCTTTGTGGCGCTCTTCCCCAACAAAATCGGTTCAATTGTAGTCAATGCGTTTACCCTGTGGGCACTATTGGGATCAGGTACATATCCAGACATGATCCAGAATTTATAAGGTTGTTGCCGGGCTTTTAGTGGTTTTTTTCCCACCGAACAACTGATTTTATATTTAACCGAATGAGATTATTCGTAAGCTCAGAAGAT
>Ga0180438_10002066_pt1 | contig 33872 bp, 40 predicted proteins | sample SS_ome_12_FD_132455 | JGI IMG/M metagenome (GOLD analysis project Ga0180438, IMG submission 132455) | Hypersaline lake sediment archaeal communities from the Salton Sea, California, USA - SS_3_D_2 metaG | ecosystem: Environmental > Aquatic > Non-marine Saline and Alkaline > Hypersaline >... | reverse complement strand
GAGACGACGGCTCACACGGCAGCGATAGCCGTGCTGCAATCGCGGTTGGAACATATCGACACGAGTGTAGAGCGGATTGCCGACACCATTGACCGGATCGAACGTAAGGTCGATACTCTCCCGAGCTCAGAATGCACGCCCGTGCAATCGTCACGAGCCGGATAGGGGTGGCAATGGAAAACGACGTCGCGGATATCCTCGAAGTGATCGGAGAAGCGTGCGCCGGCAAACGGTGGCATGCGCTAGCGGTAGCTATCGTCGTTGTCGTCGTCCGTCTATACCGTCGTCCTGACGTCCAAGCGCTTGTACCCGCGTCATTGCGCTGGAACCGCATTGCGTTCCCGTGGCGGTTGCTACTCGTGTTCGGTGCGGCGGCGGGTTCGTCTCTCGTGACCGGGATCCTCGGCGGGCAGACAATCGGCGCCGTCGTGCTCACCGCTGTTTCCGTAGGCATTGCTGCGGTCGGGGCGCACAAAGTGAGCAAGGCAGCGGGCCACGCCCAAACGTCTGTCGCTCTACGCAAGTCCGGCCCGCTCTACAAGCCCGGGAGTATCAGGACGGCGCTCGAACCCGTGTTCCCGATTGACCGGCGTGCCATCGAGCTCGAACGCGGACTCGCGGCGACAAGGGCGCGGGCGAAACGCAACGCATGAGCCGGAAAGTCGAGCAACGCATTGCGGTGTGTGCGGATCCTCGTGGCCGGAAACGGTCTGTCGTTATCGCCAATAGGAGGTTGGTTGCCGTGCACCGCTGCGGCATGGGCGCGAATGCGGCAGCAATCGCGGATGGCTATAGAACCGTGCCGGACGCGGCGCGAGCCACGGGCGGACGAATGCCATACGCGCTCGTCGTCGGGGCCGACGGGACAATAGAGCAATCCGCTCTACTAACTGACGTTACGCCTCACGTGCGGTCATGGAACCCTGTTGCGATCGGCGTCGGGGTCGTCGGCGACTTCCGCGCGGCGGGCCCGCAGGTCTCGCAATACGACGCCTTGGTTTGGTTGTGCGCGCGGCTTGCTCTACTCGTTGGCGGTGTGACTAGGGTGAAGGGACACGACGAGCTTGACGGCGCGACGTCGTGGGTCGGTAAACGGTGCCCGGGTGAGTATCTACCGATGCGGCAACTACGTGCCGACGTTCGAGACGCTATCCCGTCTGTTTCGACGGTCGATTGGGGTATTCGTGTCTAGCATTCATCGCTATCGACGGCGAACGACGCCATCGTGAACCTGCGTCGAACGTGGGCGATAATGACGAAGCGACAGCCGCAATGCTTGCATGTGACCGCTTGCCGATCACCGTCGAGTAATAGGCGCTGAACGCACCATAGCTCGTCGGGCTCCTTCAGGCATCGCGGACAATGCGGTCGGTCGTACACTCTTTCTGACGTATGACCGACTCTCCGTTGCGAAGCAAGTCGGCTAATTGCGGGGAGTAGACCGTCACGCACCGTTGCCGTCGCATCTCGATATCGATAAATCCTCCGAGTGCAACCCATAGGCCGCACAATATGCCGACCACACTGATTATGTAGTCTTCGAACCGTCCGTTTGAAATCGCCTCATAGGGACTGCTATATCCCCTCATCATATAGTTTCCGGCGATCAGAATAGCGCCGAACCTAGCCGCGAACTTCGCTTTGTCTATCTTCATTTTGTCCTTGTGGGTTGGGTTGCGCCGGCAGCGTCCGTAGTTTTCGCAACCCAGCAGATGATCTCGAACACACACAAAAAGAGATTCGCTGCCGGCGCCGGGCTTATTCCCGTCTCTACGTTTTAGCCTGCTCTACACTCGCAAGCAATGGGGGAGTTTCCGCGTCTTTTGTCCCGTTGCGCCACCCGTTGCCAAGGCGCTCGGATTGCAGCCCGAGCGCGTCTCGAAGGTCGGTAACCTCGCCTTGGGCGTACGCTTGCGAGATCCCGCGAAGCTGCACAATATGATCGGCCGTTACGTCGGCAGGACTGTCGACCCCTAGTGCGGCAATGACTTCGTCGCGCTCGATACCTCCGGTATCCATAAACCATTTGAGCGCGGCGTCGATGCTCGCAGCAATGTCGCGCCCCGCTTCCCCGCGTTGGAGCGAGAGGCACGCCTCGTAGGCCGGATCGTAGACCGAGCGCGGTACGACATCCCAAATCGCGTTGCGGTAAGCGATTGCACATGCTGCTCGGCTCGTTACTTGGATCATATCGTCGCCGAACCGCTTGCCGGCTCGGGTAGTTATCCGGCGCGTCACCTCGCTCTGCACCGCGGTGTTGCTCTCGAGATCCCATGCGAGACCTTGCGCTATGACCTGACGGTCCTCGACTGCGAGGATCCGTGAGCCCGCGCGCATGTTGCCCCAGCTCGTGACTACGATTCGCGCGAGGTGGACGCTCGGGCCATAGATCGTGTTCGGGCGTCCATCCGCCCCCCGACGTTGCAGCACGTAGTAGCATTTTGCGGCCGTCGCAGCGTCAGTAGTAGCTAGTAGCGTGACGTGTTGCTGCGCGCGGACGACATCGCGAGGGTACTGTTTCGCCGTGGCAACCTGCATATCTATTTCCGCTTGCGCATAACGTTGCACGGCGCCGGGCTCCACGGGCTTCACGATGCTTCGTTGCTCGTTCATTAGCGCACGTCCTTTCGCATCGACGTCGATACCTCGACGGCTCCCGCTGCACGGATTGCGTCGAGTATTTCCGCGCTTACCTTCGTCTTATGACCTTTGGGGGCGTCGGTCTGAATTCGCTTCGTCAACGCTCCTTTCGGGGCCGTGAGCAGCCCGAGCAATGTCTCTGGCGACCACCCGAGACGCTCATGCAAGACGGGCCATGCTTTCGCAACTTGGATTGACTCGCGCGTCGTCTCGCGCAGCTCGACAGTGCGTCCGTCTGGAAGAGGGAGCGGTCCGTCGTGTAGAGCGTCGCGCAACGCCGCGTCGAAGTCGAAGAGCACGCCCCGTAGGAATTCAGCCCGGTCATACGCGACTGCGAGGCTATCGCGCGTCGGTCCGAGGTCGACGATATCGGTGATTAGCTCCGCGACATTGCGCGCGTGTCCAGCTCTCGCCGGGCAATCCATCCGTGACGGGCAGTAGCGACAGGTTTCTGTCGCTGGAGCCCATTGCTCGCCCGGTCGTTGGATCCTGCGCGCGAGCGCTGACTCCCATTGGTCGAGGTAGTCTGCCGTGACCATATCGTGTTGCCACGTGCCGGCCCGCACGTGGACCTCGAAAACGTCGATATGACCGCTCGTCGGGATCCCGATATCCGCGCGGAGCGCCGATGCGTACGCCGTGAGCTGGTGCGGGTGAGGGCGAGTTGATTGCCCGAACTTCCAGTCGAGGATGCTCGCGTGGTCGGGCCCGTAGGAGATAAGGTCGGCCCTGCCACGTACCAACGCTGATCTAAGGTCCTTCTCAAACTGGGGATTCGGGAAGTTGTCGCGCAGGGCCGACCAAGCTCGTCGAGCCTCTCCGACCAAAAATGTCAATGAGTCGAGTCCTACGCCGTGTGTATCGGCGATTTCTTCACATACGTCCACGTGATTCGCTCTACAACTCAGTATCTTTTCGATGGCCGCGTGCGCGGCAGTCCCCTCCATAGATGCCTCGGACGGCGGGTTGTACGGGTGTTCGACGCGCAACAGCGCCCCCGAGCATGCCATTACCGTGTCGCAGAATGAGCAGTGTACTTTCATTTTCGTATCCCCAGTTTTTCGTTTACCGATGCGGCCTATATAAGGTAGATAGGTAATGCTTGTAAACACGAAAGGAGCGGCGCTGTGCGATTGGGAGAACGAGTACGAGAAACGCGGCGCAAGCGCGTGCTTTCGCAGCCGGAGCTGGCGCAACGAGCAGGGCTAACAGTGACTACCCTCAACGGTATCGAGACCGGGCGCGTATCGAGACCGCGCCCGAGGACGATAAGGGCCCTTGCGTCGGCGCTAGAAGTGCGGGCAGATTGGCTCGTATTTGGTTCAGACTTCCGAATCTAGGGGAGAAGCGGGCCATGCACGGCCCGCTCCGGGACTCGCGCAGCGGTGGGAGCTGCGACGCCGCTAATCAGCGCAATAGAGTATCCTGCGGATATCCAGTGCGCAAGCGAGTCCCGCATCAATCGCGCAGCGACGGGACAAAAAATGGACTTTCGGATCAAGGTCGGGTTCTCGCATCACCCGAAAGTGTCGAGACTCTACGCCGAGTTGGGGGCTGACGCGGTCCTCGGGCTTATCGGTCTGTGGGAATTCTGCGCGACGTCGAGGCCGGACGGAGACCTCTCCGGCATGTCGGATCTCGATATTGCTTTGGCCTCAAATTATCGCCCGGCGTATGGGCCTGACGGTGCGTCGCATGCGGTCGCATATGCGACGCATATGCGACGCATAGGCCTTTTAGCAGGTGCGTCAAAAAAATTCAGGATTCATGATTGGGCCGAGCATAATCCGTATGCTGCGACGGCTCCGAAGCGCAGACAGTCGTCGCGCATTGCGGCATTGATTCGTTGGCATAAAAACGGTAGGCATTCTGCCCCTGTAGACGATTGTCCCCTTTGTCAGAGAGCGAATAATGACGCGGTGCACGATGCGAGTCGCATTGCGGTCGCATGCGACCCGCAATGCGGAAGCATGCAAACCGCAGTGCGTTCGCATTGCGACCGCACTGCCCCAGTTCCAACCCCAGTTCCACTACCAATCCCTCTCCGTGCGCATACGCACGATGGAGGTTCCGGCGACGGACGGAGCGAGCCCGACCGCGATGAAAGAGAGACAAAGCGGAAAGTCAAAACATCTGAAAACGACGAGCTTGAGCTTTGGGAGCTAGAGCAGGAAGGTTTCGCGCAGCTCGGACCGCTAGGTGGGTCGTACGTCGCGAAGCTACGCCAGTATTCCCCCATCCGTCGATGGGAGTGGGATGCCGCACGCAATAATGGGACAGCCAAAAGCTGGGCCTACGTTTGCAAGGTGCTATCGGGGATCCGCGCCGAAGGCGCTGCGCCACCGCCACCCCAAGCGAAGGACGCACCCGTGTCGCTGGACAACGTGCTCGTAGAGCTGGAACGTATCGCGTCGGGGGGGCAACGTGAGCCCCATAGCGACCCGATAGCGCAAGCCGTCATCGTCCAGCGCGGAGGGCGCAAGCGCCTGGGGGCGATGGACGACCACGCGTTCCGGCTCGAGAAAGCGCGATTCAGCGATGAGTACCGACGCAAGCTTGCCGCAGCCGGCAATCGCGCCGAGGGGGTGGCCGACGGAACTGTGGGAGCATCGGCTGCGCCATTCTGACCGCCCGTGGATCCAGCTGTCGTATCTTTGGGAACGCTACCCACCCGGCGGGGAGCAACCGCCGCCAGAAGTCGCTGCGAGGGAGTCCGCGTTGCGGGAGCGTGTTGGCCTCACGCAGCGCCATCCCGACCGGGCTACGGAGAGGGCATCCCTCGCCCACAGAATGGCCCCGTGTTGCTCGCAACGTCCTTCCCCTAGGGTTGGGTGCCTATCGACGAAAAAGGCGCCGTTCTAGCGGCCCTGGCCTAGAGAACAGATAGCCGGCGCAACGACGCGACAGCGGTATCCGCTTGCCGTTCGCCGAGCGGAGTGGGCGCCCATAGTCGCGCAGCGGAATCGACCCCGGTGCGGGTCGGGGCTCGACCGATTGTTGACGTCACGTAGCCGCGGCGTTCAAGGCGCCGGAGCGCTGACGACAGTTCTTGCGCGCTCAGGGCGGCGCCAAGTTCGGCGAAGTTTTGTCGGAGGGTGCTAGTAGATAGGGGTGTTCGGGCGCGCGCCAATGTCCGCAATAGGGCTAGCCCTCGGACCGACAGTTGCGCGACGAGCATGGCGATTCCTATGCTTGTTTCGCAGCGGGGACGGCGGGTGTCCCCCCGCACACCTCGAAGATATCAGATGCATGGATATGCATGAAACGCGCAAGTTGCGCGTCGGGGACGACGACTGCCTTGAGTGCCCCTGCTGCGGTCGCCTCGCGGACCGCGTTCAGCGCGGAGTCGAATGCGCGTCCTTCGTCCGCGGCATGCATCCGGCACTCCCAGATCCCTGGCTGGCGGCATACGCACGCCCACATGATTGCGTTAGGACGCACGGGGAGCGCCTTGTCGCGGGTTGCAGGGATGAGGCCGCGTTTGCGGAGCTTTCCGATCTTGGTAGCGTACCATGCCCGATTTCCTTCCATTGGCGGGATCCCGCGAGCCGTGAGCGCTTTTGCGATAGCGCTGTCCTTGTACCCATCAGCGACCATTTCTGCGATGGCCTGAATCGGGTCTTTTTTATCGAGCTTGCCGACGAGCGGCTTCGTTGCTTTGGTCTCTCCGGTTGTGTTGGGTTGCGTTTTCTTGGCCATGATTCCGTCTCCGTGTGTGTGTTACGTCTCCATCATTTCTGCCCCTTCGTGCAGCGCTATCGCGAGGTCAGTTGCGACGTCTGGCGGTAGGGCTAGCCACGATATCGGCGTCCCGAATTCGACGACGACGTGGCCGTCTCGCGTCCCTACTGACAGCTCTAGCTCGTGTCGCGTCTCGACGGGACCGAGGGTAGAGGGTATCGATATCGGCATTGCTGTTGCGTTCATCACATGCTCTCCGTGTCTGGTATCGCAGGATATTTCGCTAGGAATTGCGGGATATAGCCCATCATATCGAAGACATCGCATACGACATCCGCACCAGCATTATCGATGATGCTAGATGCAATGGCGAAAAGTGTCTCCGTTTGCAGTCGCGCGCGAATGCAGTCAGCCTCGTGTTGTCCCCATGACTGCGCTAGCTCGTCGGGTGCCATTTGTCATTTCTCCGTTCGTGCTGCTCTACATATATAGTAGAGCATAAGTCGACCGGTGTCTATAGACACCGCGTATTTTTGACGCGGCCCCGTAAGGCGGGCATAATGGGGCCGCCATTGGACCGAGGTCAGCGACCCGGTTCTTGCACAGTCATGGTCGACGCAAGCGGTGCAGCCAACCGACAGCCGCTTGCGTCGACCTACAGTGTGTGCTCTACTCGCACATATGGGGATTTCGGGGATAGCTAGAATATGGCGACATCTCTGTCGCCATGAGCATCGCCTATCTATGCGGATGTGGCTCCATGCGCTTTGGTATGAAGTTGCGTACTCGTGCGTGTGGAGACGCACTGTCATCGGCGATTCCGACCGTCAGCGGTCAGAATATCGATGCGTACGGTGCGGGCGTCGGCGGTATTCCCTGCGTCTCGTCGAGCCGGCCTATATCCGCCCATGTGTGGCTCGGCTCGAACGTACGTGACACGGCTCTCCCGGAGATAACCAAACGAGTTACCGGCGGACTTCGATCAACTAACTTTCCGGGGGAGTCGTGGCCGTACGAGCAAAACGCAAGTCGCGCATCGTAAAGCCGCGCGTCTACGAAGAGCAGGAGCAAGAAGCGCTCGCGGCGTGGCTCAATGGGTGGCGGCTTTGGTGGTGTCACGTTCCGAACGAAACGAATGCAATGCCGAGCTATATGGCAAAACGGCGACGGCTCGGCGTACAGGCGGGCGTTCCCGACGTGCTTATTTTTGATAGACCTCCGCGCAATCCAACTTGCGCGGGCGTCGCAATCGAATTGAAGCGCGCTGACGGCGGACGTGTGAGCCAAAATCAGCAACTTTGGTTGGAGCATCTTGGATCGATAGGATGGCTTGTTAGCGTTTGTTACGGAGCGCGTGAGGCAATCGACTGGTTGAGGAAGCTGGGCTATGGTGAATAGAAAGCAGCAACGGTTGTTCCCAAGCGATAGACGTGTTTTGCAGGCCGCCGATCGTTTTGTTCGTGTGCTCATCGACGAGCTACCCGATTGCGCGGAACGGTCGACTGCGATCATGCATGCGAGGCATGCGGTCTCGGATGCTTTGCGATGCGTTCCGGTGATCATATGTGAGGGGGAGCATGTCGACGCGAAAGAAGCGTAGGACGTCCGCTGGCGCGTATGTTCGCGCGAACCGTAAACATCAGCGGTTGACGATGCGAGCGCTGGCTTCAAAGCTCGGCGTGCATTGGACTCTCGTCTCGCAATGGGAGCATGGACAGACGTTCATCAGCAAAGCATTGATCAACCCATTGTGCGCTGCAATCGGCTTGCACGCGCCGCAATTGATCGCATTCATCGACGATGATCTCAAGTATTCTGCAGCGGCCAAACATCAACGATTGCAAGACTCTGGCCCGATAGACGTGGCCGCTGCAGAATTTTCAAACGGGGGAGCAAATGAAAGAGGAACGGTCGACGGAGAAGCAACCGAATCATGAGCGGTTGACCAATGACGACAAACGCATGGCCGAGAAATTCGTTTTGCAGGCGATTGCGACGCGCAATAAATGCGCGCTCGAATACGAAGAGGCCTATACACGCGCGCTATCAGTAAGCAGTGACACGCAATTGCGCCATATCGCGATCGCGAGAGAACAATGCTACGGTTCGCTTCGTCGGTTCATTCTCGTCGACTCTATTCTGTTAAGCTCGATACTGGCGCGAAACTGGACGGCCGACGAAATGATACGCGCGATATTCGACGCATGGGTGGACGCGAATGAAAACGACGACGAAACGACGGACGACGTATGAAGCGTGGCGGGATGAAGCCATAGCTCGGTTTGGGGCGGACCCAATGGACTGGCAGTTCGTGTGTCCGAGCTGCGGGTACGTCGCGCGCATATCCGACTGGCATCGTGCCGGAGCTACGGACGGCGAAGTAGCCTTTTCGTGCATTGGGCGCGCGTTAGGCGCGCGCGTTGGGATAGGCACGGAGAAGGGCCCGTGCAATTACGCTGGCGACGGATTGCTACGATTGAACCCGGTCACTGTTGAGTTTAGTGACGGCTCTACGGTAGACTTGTTCGAATTTGCGCCGTCTCCGAAGGATATGTAATGTATAAACTCAGGACGATGGACGATCTTATTGCGGCGGAGTATAATCCGCGATGCATTGACGATGCGTCGGCAGATGGCCTCGCGTCGTCTATCGATAGGTTCGGAGATATTAGCGGCATCACGTGGAATGCTCGAACCGGGCGTATAGTATGTGGGCATCAACGCGTGGCGCAGCTCCGTAAGCTCGGGGCTCAGCTTGTAGATGGAGCCCTCCAAGTAGCCAGCGGCGACCGTTTCCCAGTCCGTGTCGTGGATTGGAGTGAGGCCGAGGAGAAGGCGGCGAACGTCTCGGCGAATAATCCGCATATCACTGGGTCGTTTAATGATGATGTTGACTCGTTGCTTGCGGAAATACGCGGGTCGATTGGGGATAACGATTTCTCAACGCTAAGGTTAGACGCTCTGTTGAGTGTCACAGACGACGAACAAGAAAGCGACAATCCGTATACAGACAAGGTCGAGTCTCCAATTTATGAGCCTAGCGATCGCTGTCCAGAAATAGGCGATTTGTACGACACAAGCAGGACCGATTCGCTTCTCCGGAGAATAGAAGAAAGCGATGTGCAAGACGACGTGCGCGATTTCTTGGTGCGCGCAGCGCAACGATATACATCGTTCAACTATGGTCTTATCGCTGATTATTACGCTCATTCTCCGAGAGAAGTGCAAGAGCTGATGGAACTAGCTGCGCTTGTGATTGTCGACTATAACAAAGCGATCGAGCTCGGGTTTGTGCAGCTATGTGAGTCGTTGTCTGATGCACGCAAGTCGAGCGAATACGATGAATAGAAACAGACGTTTCTGCGCATTCATTCTCACGGCAGGAAGACCTAGCAAAGTCCTAACGTATTCACTGCTTCGCAGGCGCGGATATACTGGCGCTATTAGGCTGATTGTCGGCGATGATGACGAAAAAAAGCACGAGTACATAAGCAGATATGGCGATGAAGTGGTTGTCTTCAGGAAGCATGACATATCGCCTATTTTTGATATCGGAGACAACTTTAGGGATTTGAATACAGTTGTCTATGCGCGTAACGCGACGTTTTGCATTGCGAAAGAACATGGGTTTACGCACTTTATTCAGCTTGATGACGATTACAGTGGTTTTGAATACAGGTTTGATAGCACCCTTGACTATGACCCATTGCGTCTAAAAAACTTAGATGCCGTGTTTTCAGCACTGCTCGATTTCTGTGATGCGTCTGGCGTTGATTCGTTGGCGATAGCTCAGGGCGGCGACTTTATCGGCGGAGGCAATGGCTCTAATGCACTGAAGATAAGGCTGTTAAGAAAATGCATGAATTCATTCATATGTAGCACAGCAAGGCCGTTTAGTTTCGTTGGGCGCATGAATGACGACGTGAATACATACGTCAGCCTTGGAAGTGTCGGAAAATTGTTTGTAACCACAACTCAGATATCGCTGGTACAGAAACAGACGCAGACAAATAGCGGCGGGCTTACAGAAATGTACGCGAAGCACGGCACGTACGTGAAGTCGTTCTACACTTTGCTTTGGCAGCCATCATCAGTTATCATTAAGATGCTTAATTCAAAAAATCGCAGGCTTCATCATCAAGTCAATTGGTCAAAAACCGTTCCAAAGATAGTCCGTGAGTATGTTAGGGTGACAGCGTAATGGGTAGCGTAAACGGCACTCGGCGTAAACGTGGACGCCCGCCAAAGTTCAGCGAGGCGATTGCGGACGAAATATGCAGGCTCGTAGAAGTCGGTAACTATCTCGAGACGGCTGCCCTCTGTTGCGGTGTCGGTCATACGACTGTTCGCAGGTGGCTACGCGATGGAAAGAGACAAAAGACCGGCCAGAAGCACGAATTTTGGACGGCGTACAAAAAGGCTGAAGGACGGGCGCAGGGCCAAGCATTGGCGCGAATACGTCGCGCTGGCGGCGAACATTGGCAAGCCGAAGCATGGTTCCTGGAACGGAAATGGCCGGACAAATGGGGTCGCCGCGAACGCCGCGAAGTGACGGGCAAGGGCGGCGGGCCGATAGAGTATCGCGACGCGGCCGCGGCGGCGAAGCATGAAATAGAAGCTGCCCTCGGGCTCTATGCTGATGACGACACGACGTCATCATGATACCGGCCATCTCTGAGGTTCAAGATGAAGAGTAGCTTCGATCATATTGTCGAGCGTGCGAGAAAAATACATCCTACGAAGGGGCCTTCTCCACGCGGTGCGCCATACGGGTACTTTGAGTTTTCGAACGGTCTTCGTGTTGTCGTTGGCTGCGGTATGGGTTGGGAACACGTCTCTGTTTCTCGGCGCGGACGAATACCGAACTGGGAAGATATGCATTGGGTGAAGCAACGCTTTTGGGATGACGATGAAACAGTCATGCAACTACATCCGTCAGAAGATCGGTATGTGAACGAATGCCGATATTGTCTGCACCTATGGCGACCGATAGGGGCGGAAATCCCGATACCGCCGATAGAACTTGTTTGACTACTATCGAACGATTGCGACGTTTGGATACGAATGAACGACGCGATGCGTTGGCTCGTTTGACACCGCTGCAAGCGCTAGAACTACGCTACGGGTGGGCTGACCATTGGGCGAGGCCGTCGCAACGCGTCCCTCCCGGGACGTGGTCGGTATGGTTGATACTCGCCGGCCGCGGTTGGGGCAAGTCGCGCGTTGGGGCTCAATTCATCGTTGACGCGGCGCAACGATATCCTCGACTTGCGATTGCCGCGCGGACTGCGGGGGACGTGCGCGACGTTTGTGTCGAAGGCGAAAGCGGGGTGCTAGCTTCGAGCCCACCGTGGTTCAAGCCGATCTATGAACCGTCGAAACGACGTCTCACGTGGCCGAACGGTGCGATTGCGACGACGTTCTCCGCTGACCGCCCCGACCAAGCTCGTGGGCCGCAATACTACGCCGGTTGGTACGACGAGCTGGCAGCATGGCGGTACTTCGAAGCGTTCGACATGTTGCAGCTTGGCATGCGTCTTGGCCGACACCCGCAGGTTGTCGTCACGACGACGCCGCGTCCGGTGCGGGCCATCCGAGACCTGATATCGTCACCACGGACGCACGTTACGACGGGCTCGACGTACGAGAACGTCGAGAATCTTTCGCCGGCATTTCGGGACTACATTGTAGAGCGATACGAGGGAACGACCCTAGGACAGCAAGAACTGCATGCCAAGATACTTGACGAAGCTCCCGGGGCGCTATGGCAGCGCGCGCCGATGCTGGACGCTCACCGCGTGCGTGAGGCTCCCGACCTTGTCCGCGTGGTCGTCGCTATCGACCCCGCCGTGACTGCCAAGCCCGGGAGCAACGAAACGGGCATTGTGACCGCAGGAATCGCGCGCACGGGGCATTGCTACGTGCTTGGGGACGCGAGCGGGATCCAAAAGCCCGCGTCGTGGGCGAGGCGGGCGATTGCTGAGTACGATACACACGGCGCGGATTGCGTGGTCGGCGAAAGCAACCAGGGCGGCGACCTAGTAGAGCAAAACGTAAGGCAAGAACGAGCCGGGATACCCGTGAGGTTGGTGCACGCATCGCGTGGCAAAGCGACTCGTGCCGAGCCCGTGAGCATGCTCTACGAGCAAGGTCGCGTCCATCACGTGGGCGTTTTCCCCGACCTCGAGGACCAAATGTGTGCTTGGGAACCCGGCGTTTCGGATGATTCTCCCGACCGTGTCGATGCGCTCGTATGGGCTATTTCTGAACTAACAGGGCATCGAACCGGCGACCGTTCGGTCGGGTTCGAGAAAGGACATGGCGCGCGATCGCGTTGGCGCTGACGTCGATACGTGCTACGCGTGGACAATGCCGACTGATAGTCAAATATTGGGGGAGTCGGTAAACCGTGTAGAGTCGCGCGCGATTGCGTTTGAGCGCGCTCTACTAGTTTGGTTGCAGCGCTTTGCGGCGTCGCTCGGTCGCCGGGAAATCAGGACGTTGCTTGGCGGCGAGCTCGCGAAGTCATCGCGCGGCGAGCTTGAAAACGAGCTACGCGACATAATCCACCGGTTCGGTTTGTCGCAGCTTCGAGACGCGCGGCAAGCGAGTATGTCTCGGGTCGCTCGGTCGTTCTCGCTGCCGCCGAGCAACCAGCGCATGCTGGGCGATGCAAGCGTTGCCCCGAACACCGTGGCCGCGTCGCTACCGCCTGAGTTTACGCAACTCGAACGCGACGTCGTCCGCTCCGTAGTCGCGCAGAAACCGCGTCCGTCGACAAAGGAAGCTCTCCGACAAATCAAGGTACGTCTCGCGCGTGAAGCTCTTGGCGACGTTGTCGTGCCGGCGCATAGCGTGTCCGACTTCGCGGCGTCGCGCGAGCCTCAAATCCAACAGATACTCGCGAGCGTCGATGCTTCGGTGAAGGATAGCGTGCGAGGCATCATCACGAGCGGGCTCACGGAAGTTCCCCAACCGTCGGCCGGTGAGCTAGCGCGGCGCATTCGCCAAAAATGGCACGGCACCGGCTCGGGCCGTGTGCAAGCGCGCATCGACGAGCATGGCCGCGGGATACTCCCGACCCAACGGCTCGAAACCGATAAGGGCGTGCTCTATGAGTTTAGTCAATCTCGCGCGGCGTTGATCGCCCGCACCGAGCTGGCGATTGCGGAGAACAGCGGGATATACCTCGGCTACGAAGCTACCGGTGTCACGCATTTGAAGTGGTTGGCGTATCAAGATGGACGGTCCGGGAAACGTCACCACGAGCGGATGAACCGGCACAAAATGGTCCGCGTCGGCGAAATGTTTACGACGCCGCTAGGGAATCGACTTCGATATCCGGGCGACCCCAATGCGCCGATAATTGAGATCGCGAACTGTCGTTGCACGATCAAGCCGTTGCGCAGGCCGTTGCCGCGACGTCGATAGGAGAGACGATGGACTTCACGCCGACAGACCGTCAGAAAATGCCGCCGCGCACGATGGAAGTCGGCCGCGCGGGCATGCGCCGTTATGGCGGATACGTTCACGAAGAATGGCTCTCAGAGCTGCAAGGCACCGAAGGCGCGAAGCGATTCCGCGAGATGGTCGACACCGAGCCCGTCCTCGCGGCAACTTTGCTCGTGTTCGAGCTACTATTGCGCCAGACCGACGTATGGGTCCAGCGCGCCGGGGACGACGCGGAGTCACATATCGCAGCGTGGGAAGTCCAGACGGCGCTCGACGACGTGAAAGGCGGTTGGGATGCGCTGTTGTCGAATGCCCTTAGCATGCTTACGTACGGCTATAGCCTCGTTGAAGTGGTATACAAACTTCGTCATGGTCCTGACGCTCCTGGCCCTTTCAAGTCGAAGTACGTCGACGGAAAATGGGGATGGTCGAAGCTTGCACCGCGATCGCAAAACAGCGTCGAACAATGGGACTTCGACGGCGACAGCGACGACGTCCGCGGCGTTTGGCAACGCTCCACAAGCGACTACAAGTTGCGATACTTGCCGATGGACAAGCTTCTCCATTTCCGGCTACGGCCGCAGAAAGACAACCCTGAAGGCTATGCACTAATACGGCCCGCATACAGCTCATACTTCTACGCGAAGCAACTTCGCTTCACCGAAGCGGTCGGTATCGAACGGACGGTCGCTGGTATGCCCACGATGGAGGTACCGCTCGACGTCTTCTTTTCGGGTGGCGACGACGAGACGACGATCAAGAACGAAATCAAGGACTTCCTGCGCGATATCCGACAGGACGAACAGCTTGGTGCTCTACTTCCGTCCGAGCTTGACGACAAGGGACAGCCCACCGGATACCGGTTCAGACTTCTCAGCGCCGGCTCTACAACGAACATCGACGTCGATAGAATCATCCGTCGGTATGAATCGCGCATGGCAATGAGCGTGTTGACGGAAGTCATGCTGCTCGGTCAAGACGGCATGGGATCCTACGCTTTGTCGAAAGACAAAACGGAGCTGTTCACCGTCGGTCTGTCAGCCATCTTGGAATGCATCCTACAGGAAGTGAACGAGCGCCTAATCCCGCCGCTCGTGCGTTTGAACGGCCACGCGCAAGAGTGCGCTCCGACGCTTGAACACGGCGTCGTCAAGGCGCCTAACCTCGGCGACTTGGCGGCGTACATCGGAGCAATTTCGGGCGCTGGACTGCTGACCCCAGATACCGCGACTGAGAAACAGGCGCGCAAGCTCATCGACTTGCCGGAGCCGTCAGGGCCGACTCTCGGGCTCCAAGCTCGCAGACAAATGGCGCAGCCGGGCACTCAAATGGGCCTATTCGATGCCCAATATTGAGACGCGAGCGCGCGTTAGGTGTGTTCGCTGCAACCGCCTATTGGCCGAGATAATTACCGCCCCATGGCGTATTACGTGCTCCCGTTGCGGGCACGTTAATCGCGTCCCCGAACCAACGCACTTGACTCGTGCGCCGATACGTGTTGGACAATCGGATAGGCGATAGCATCCTTTGTGTGTGGCCACCCGGACGTGCCCACGAACCGGACGGGTGGCCGATGCCACAGCAAACGAAGATTGCTCTACGTATCCCCGTTGTCGCGTCCGACCGCGTCCAAGGGAATATCACCGGTTGGGCAGCCCTCTCCACGGACGACAATGGCGCTCCGGTTTTCGATCATGAGGACCATTGGGTCCCTGTCGACGAGCTTGAAAAGGCGTGTCACGAGGCGTTCAAAAAAGGGCTCGGTGTCGACGGGCTCGGGGATATGCATGAGCGCGTTGGGGTCGGTGACGTTGTAGAGTCGTTCGTTATCGACGGTCACAAGCGCGCTGCGCTCGGGTTCGGGGATGGGCCCCATGGGTGGGTGATCACTGCTCATGTCACGGACCCCGATGTTCTTGCTGACGTTCTCTCCGGCGAAAAACCGGAGCTATCATTCCGCGGTTGGGGCCGCGCGAACCCTATCGGCAACGGGAAGTTCCGTATCAGCGACTTGAGACTCAATACCGCTGAGTTAGTATCCGTCGTCGACGCCGGCGCAAGCGGGAATGACCGCGTATCGCCGCGCGTCGTTTTGATCAAACGCGCCGAGCGCGCACAAAAGAAGGCTAGCGACATGACCCCAGAAGAAAGGGCTGCGAAGCTCGAACAGCTCCGTGCGAAGCTCGGCGACGAGCTCTATGCCGACATGTTGGCGATGATCGAACTTGCGGCGACACCGGCAGCCGCTTCGGAGCCCGCCGAACCAATGGATAAGGCCGACCCCGAAAAGAAGCCGGACGAAATGGCCAAGGCCGACGACAAGGCCGACGACGAATTGAAAAAGCGGCTGAAGAAGAGCCCCGAGTTTGCCGATGCGTTCGCGCGCGTCGAGGCGCAAAACGTCGAGCTATCAAAGCGCCTCGTGACCGTTCAACGCGAGGTGAAGGAACGCGAAGCGCTCGACAAAGTACGTCAGGAATACGCGCATGTCCCCGGCGCCGAGCATGCGACCGTTGCGCGTATCATGCAACGGAGCCAAGAGGCGTTGGAGCCCGACACGTACGTCGAGCTATGCAAAATTCTCAAAGCGTCATCGGACGCGGTAGAGCAATCGGAGTTGCTCCGTTCGAGCGGGTCCGGCGGTTCCGTCGACACGGGTGGATACGGCAAGCTTTCCGAGCTTGCGAAGCGACGAGCGGCAGAACAAGGCATTTCGTACGGGAATGCCTATCAAGCCGTGGCACGCGAGAACCCAGACCTTTACCGTCAGGCGCGCTGACGCTAGCGCTAACGCTGACGATGCCTAGCGTCTCTGACGCGTAGTAGGGAGGGATAGACATGGCTCACTCAATTCCGGTGCTCGACCTTTCGATGGCGGCTGCGGCCGATTATTCGAGCTACCAGTTTTACTTGGTGAAACAGAACACGAGCACGGGGCGCGCGACAGTGGCGTCGACGCGCGGTGAAAAGGTGCTCGGTGTCCTTCAAGACGACCCGGACGCCGCAGGCCGTTCTGGCAGCGTGCGCGTCTACGGCGTGGCGAAAGTCATTGTCGGCGCAGCCGTCACGATTGACGACGAACTAACCGTCGACGCGTCCGGCCGGGCCATCAAGGCGTCGCTCGATAGCGACTACGTATGGGGCCGCGCACTCACCGCAGCGAGCAACGCGGGCGAGGTTATCGCAGCTCTCGTGACGATTGGCGGTATCGGCAAGGGTACTGGCGTCGTGGCCGCGGACGGGTTTATCCCGTTGCCGCTCACGAGCGCGCGGGAAATCGCTTCGAATGATATCCAAAACCTCGCGGCCCACGGCGGGATCCTGTGTTCAGATTCCGTTCCAGACCTCGCGCGCGTCAACGGCGCGACGGACAAGGCGTTGCGGCTCACGTGGGCGGCAGGAGAACAAGACGAAATCCAATTTGCTCCGGTTCCGAAACCCCCAGACCTCGCGAGCGGGACGGACTTGTCCGTGCATATGATGCTGGCAAAGGACGCGAACACGGACACCGCCGCGGTTGTCGACGTTCAGGTTTGGGATGGTGTCGGCGACACCGAAATGGGGGGGAATACGGGGGCGTTGTCGGTGGCAACCCTCGCCGAGTATTCCGTGACGATCGCAAACGCGAACGTTGCGGCAGCGCCGGGGTTCCTGAACGTTGGCGTTGTCCCCGGGGCCCACGCGAACGACGCAATCTATTGCTATGCAGCGTGGCTAGAGTACACGCGACAGTAAGCGCTCGCGCGCTAGCTAGGATACAACGTTTGCCGGGCATTGATTGCCCGCTACATTGAAGGGAACGGCAATGCCAGGTTACCTACCAAGTTCGCGAGACGCTCATATCAATGCGGCGTTGACCGACTTCTCCATTGGCTACGGCCAAGAGATGCAAGCGCAGCATGTTGCGATGCGCGGCTCAACAGTGAAAAGGGTCGGAAAGCAAAGCGACTACTATCCCGTCTGGGACAAGGGGGACTATTTCCGGTCGGAAATGGACCTACGTTCGCCAGGTGCGGTGAGTAAAAGCGCAGGGCAACGGTTGAGCCACACAACCTATTTCTGCAACACGTACGCCCTATCGACATACCTGCCGATGCAAACGAAAGAGAATGCCGATATCGACCTCGAAGCACCGAAGGTGCGATATCTGAGCTGGCAAGGCATGCTCAAACGCGACAAGGTTTGGGCTGCGAACTGCTTCGGCACGGGGCTTTGGACTAGCAACACAGAACAAACCGGAGTCGCGTCCGGACCGACGACCAACCAGTTTCTGCAATTCGATGATTCATCGTCCGTTCCGATTGACGTGCTAGCCGGACAAATTGAAGTCGTCCGACAGTCAATCGGTATGAAGCCGAACAAAATGATCACGTCCGAAGCGGTTATGCGCTATTTGCGGCACAACAGCCAAATCACGGACCGCTTTAAGTACACGTCTGGGGGGGCGGTTGAAAACGAAGAAATCGCCCGTCTCATCGGTCTCGGTGGGCCCGACCCCGAGATTATCGTCGGCGCGACGATGGAAAATAGCGCCATCGAAGAAGCCACCGTATCAATGGCTGACGTGTTCGGGAAGCATATCTTGCTCGCATGGATTGACCCGACCCCGAACACCGACACCCCGACAGCGGTCACCACGTTCTCGTGGAGCCCGTTTGACAAGGTTACCGCGGAGGCGGTGGCAATCGACTCGTGGTGGGATCAAGACCGCAAGGCGTGGAAATATGAGGGCGAAATAGCGTTCGATGCGAAAATTACGGCGAACGATGCGGGTGTGTTCCTGCTCAACGCCGTTGCGTAACGAATCCTCCTGTTGTTGTTGCTCTCCGTGAGGCGGCGGGTCGGCTCGTAGGCCCGCCGCCGAACGGGATAGGTTGCGTGAACGATGGCGGCGCCTGAACTAGTTAACGTGCATAGCTTTTGTGATAACGATCGCACGACCTCGTTCACCTGCAATCTGAATTTTACGCCCACTGCAGGCAACGTCCTGCTAATGTGTATCAGCTACCGCGAATATTCGCGTTCTAGGCTCCAAGCTATCAGCGATGGGCAGGGCGGAAGTTGGCGTTTAGCGCATAAGCATCGCCCGTACTACTACGGCAACGTGTATATCTTCACGACCGAGATCATGATATGCGACTCGATACCGGCAGACGTTTCGGCGCTAGACCTTACGTATTGGTACGACGTAACAGTGCAAGACAGCTTAATTCACGTCATCGAAATATCCGGTATTGACGGCACGAGCGGTCAATTCTTGGACGTCATAGGGTACGGTACGGAAACGTCCTATACGCTGTCATACCATGATCGCAATCCACAGACACAACTAGCGGCGACGACCGCAGACAACCTAGCGCTATGCCTAATAGGTGCACGAGGTATCTCGGATCTCGGTAGGGATTCGACTCCGGTTTTCACCGTCGATTCACCGTGGTCGGTGTACAAAAAAGTGAATGAGTATGATCCAGTTCCGAGCACGTCCCTGCGCGACGCGTTTTACTGCTTTTCGAAAATAGGCGCGTCGATAACAGACCCCGAAACTATTACGATCAACCAACCAGATACCGATGCTGGTGCACTGACGGGTATCTTGGCTGTTTTCGATACTCCGGCAGAAGAAGAAGAAGAAGAAGAAGAAGAAGAAGAAGAAGAAGAAGAAGAAGCCGAAGAGCCGACCGAGCGTTCGATACTGACGAACATCCAAACGACGCTCGAAGGAATTACGGAAGACAACGGCTATCGTACGACAATCGACACCGTCGAGCTCGCCTACAGAACGTGGGTAAGCGCCGGTGAGGTCGGCGACGTGGTCGTCGGCATTGTGCCGATGGAATCTACCTATGAGGTCTACAATACTGGCCTCTACCGCGTACGCATGAGCGTGTTGCTGACGTGTCACATTCAAGCCACGTCCGCTAGCGCTCGCTATGATGCGATTGAAGACTTGAAGGATGATCTCATAACCGCGTTGCTGTCGGACGTCACGCGCGGCGGTAACGCAATCTGCACTACGCTCGAACGAGACGCGAGCGATATGGGCGACCCGGACACGCTGGACGTGACGGGTGGCTCAGGTACGCTCGCTCTACAATTTTTCGTCGAATACGACCGGGAAATTTCGTAGCCGGGCACGGCCCGAGGGGGAAACCATGGGAGTATCACAGAACCACGCACTGTCCCGGCTGCTCAAGTTCTATTCGAAGGTCGAGAGTGCCCAAGGGACGTTCCTCAAGCCTGCAGGAACGGACGCGGCGAAGGTCCTGAAAACCGACTTCAGTCTCGACCAAGAACGTCTCGATATCCTCGTGTCGCGTCAAACGCGGTCTCTCATGGAACGCTGCACGCGTAGAGCGACGGTGTCGTGGAGCGTGGAGTCCGAGATACGCCCATCCGGTACTGCGGGCACGCCGCCCGATATCCATCCGCTACTCTACGCGGCGTTTGGAGGATACACGAACACTCCGGCGACGAGCGACGCCTACACGCTCGCGAATACGCAAGACCATACGACGTGCAGCATGCATCGTGTGATGGACGGCGTTGTCGGAGAATGCATCTGGGGCGCTTGGTGCGAGACGTTTTCCCTCAACTTGACGGGCACGGACAAGCCGAAATACAAGTTCGAGGGCGGCGCGATGGGGTTTTCGATGTGCGGTCCGACGACGCTAGACGGCGCTGTTTCGGGGAGCGCATCAATCGACGTCGACGATCAACACGCCCTCGATACGCATTCGATCGTCCAAGTCGGCACGGAAGACAACAGCGGTGCCGGGTTCGAGGTTACGAGCGCCGCGAGTCGGCCCACGTTCACGCTGGGGGCGTCTGTGACGTCGCAAGCGGACGAGGCCGCGGTAGTGCCTTTCGGACCGACAGAAACGACGGCAGGGAGCGCGCTGTGCGGAATCATCGGCACTCTTTCACATGACGGCGACTCGTCCATCAAAGTCACGGCGCTAGACCTCACCATGGCCAACGGTTTCCGACCTGTCGATGACGAAGTCCAGAGTCAATACGTGAGCGATATCGTCCCTGGGTATCGGTCCGTCACGGGGACGATGACAGTGCGGGCACGGTACGATTGGATCCAGCATCTCTATAATCGCCGCGGGTACGCGCTGCCGGCGCTGTCGCTCGTCATCGGCGACACCGCGGGGTCGATTCTTACTGTGGCGCTCGACGACATCGAAATCGGGTTCGCCGCGCTCGACGTGCCCGAAGGCGATGGCGACGTTGTCATGAGCCTGCCGTTCACCGCGCTCGGGTCTAGTGGCGAGGACGAACTAACGCTCACGTTTACTTGAGGCGCGCATGACGTTCACTTACGACCTCAGCACGGACAACGGCAAAATCCGCCTGCAGATAGGCGACGTGTACGAGAACCAAGCCATGCTGTCCGACGAAGAAATCGCCGTAGTTACGGGCGACTACAGCAATGTGACGGAAGCAGCAATCCATTGCATCGACCTCGCGCTGGCGAAGGTTTCGAGACAAGCCGATAGCCGGTCTGCGGCCGGTCTGTCTGCGAGTAGGGGGAATCAGTTCAACCAGCTCGTAGAGCTGCAAACGCGTTTGAAGCGCAAGCTGTTCGCGTCGGCGTCGGGCCCCGTGCTCGTCGGCCCGAGTAGTATCGACGACAAGGATACCGCGCGCGACGATACGGACCGCGAAGCGTCCAAATTCAAGCGCGATCAATGGACGAACAACCAGGGCTGACGGATGGGATTAGGGAGAGTACTAGCGCTCAAAAATGCGCGGGAGTCGCTGAAAACGTTAGGCGAGTCAATCCGTCCAACGGTTTCTGGCGCCCGCGGTGCGTCTGGCGGCGGCGGGATTATCGCCGCAGCGCAGCACCTTGAAGGCACGATTCGCGAAGTCATCATGCGGACGTTCCAAGGCCGTACCGGCCAGCTCGCACGGTCCTTCAAAACGGAGTTTGTGCAGCTCCCTGACGGCACCGTGACCGCCCGTGTCGCGTCTCGGTTGGTCTACGCTGGGATCCAAGACGAAGGCGGAACGATTTATCCACGCCGTGCCAAGAAGCTTGCTGTCCCGATAGGCGCCGGCGCGCACCTCCCTGTCGGGACGTACGCACGTGACGTGCCCGGGCTGACGCTGATCAAGAGCAAGTCGGGTAACAGCATCCTAGCGAAGGTGTCGCGCGGACGTGGAGGTGTACGCGATATCAAGGCCTATTTCGTACTGAAAGACAGCGTACGCCTACGTGGTCGGCAATACTTAGCCAAGGCAGAAGCCGAAGCGCGTCCCGGGATTGAACGTATCCTCGGCGATAGCCTCAACACAATGATCAAGAGAGAATGGACGAAATGAGATTCACGACAGCGGAGAGCACCGTAGAGTACACGCCGGAATACGGCGGGAATAGGGATGAACCGTGCCCAGCTACGTTTCGGCTCGAGCCATTGAACGCCGGTGAGCTGCGGGCGCATAGACTACGGTTGACTCGCGCCGTAGACCGCAAGCGTAGTTCTGACGCGCAGGACGAAGTCAATTCCGTGCTGTCAAACGGTGTCCTGAGTTTGTCCGGTGTCACGCTACGCACTATCGGTACCGACGGGACTGTCGTCGATACCGACCTAACGAGCGTCGCTGAGTTTCTCGAACAGGCGCCAGAAAAACTCAAATTAGAGCTCTATGAAGCGTTAACCAACCCGACCAAGCTTGATGGTGGGGTCGAGGGCATACGGGGAAACTGAGAGGCGCCGTTCGTTGGGTAACGAGCGGCGACGAGTCAACAAAGTGGACTTGTGAGGCATGTTGCAACGATGAAGTATCTAATCAATTGCGACGGGCGAGAAACTGCGAGGGAGAAACGAACCCCTCCGCGGCCTGGTCGTTCGATCCGAAGCTTCGTCGATGCCCCGTGGCCCAGTATGGAGGGCATATTGCTGCTTTGCTCGACTTATGGGTTGAATGGAGGCTATTCGGTGAGACCCCGTGGGGCTCGGTTATGCGCGCGCCGCAATGGGCGGCAGAAGCCATACGTGTGTGTGAGTCGGAAGCTAGACGTTGTGAAGCCGAACGTGCGAGTCAGGGGTTGAGCGATGGCATTGCGGGAAGTTGGCATAGTCATAAACGCCAAGGACACCGCTAGCAAGGTGTTCGACAAGGTGTCCGGATCTGTGCAACGGACCGAAGTCAATGTGCAATCGTTCGGGCAAACGGCCGAAAGTTCTCTATCGGTAGCTGAACAAGCCGTGTCGTTGCTATACTACTCGCTCGAACTTGCCGAGCAAGCGGCGTCCGCCTTTCAACGCACTATCGACGACGTCATAGATTCATCCCTAGCCCTTCGTAAGGCTGGCGACCCGCTAGTCGAGTTTTTCGATACGGCTCGTTTGAATAGCGAAATGCTTTCGGCTCGTATCGGTGACGTGTTGACTCCGGTCATTGTCGGCCTAGGGAAGGCGGTTGAATGGAACGATACCACGCTAGAGCGATACCTTGTGACGAACCGTAAGATGCTGTCGCTAGGGATTGTCGAGTTCCTAGAGCGTACGGCTATGACGCTGGTCGATGGGGTCGGATGGGCATTGCAGCAAGTCACCGCGGCGTGGAATTTCATGAAAGTGACGGCGATGGACGTGCGCGCGGCGTTCGCGTACGTGTTTACTGAGATGAGCGACAGCTTGCTTGTCGTAGCCAACCAAGTCATTGCCGTCGGCAAAGTGTTTTCGAGCGACATGCTCGTGAGCGCAGGAGAGTCTCTGCGAGACTCGATACGTGAGACCGTCGACGAAATGAAGGACGCCGGCGACGAAGCGAACGCGCTTCGGACAGCAATCGAAAAGGAACAAGCCGCGTCGGAAAAGAGCATCGAACAACGCATAAACGGCATTCGCGCGCTCGTGAAGGAAGGCGCAGCGACTACGCGCAAGGTGGTCGAAGAAGCGAGAGCGTCAGAACGCGCGTTGACTCAAACGCAGATCGACGAGCTAGCGGCGCGCAAGGCAGCGGTAATATCGCACATAGACCATATTCTCGCGCAACGTTTGCGCGCTATCGAGATGGAAGAGCAACAGCGGGAATTGCAGCTTGAATTGTCCCGGATGGCGACCGAAGAGCACGCGAAAATGGAGCAGCAAAAGATACAAATGACGGAGCAGACTGCCCAGCAAATAACGCAAGCTATGGCAAGCTCGTTCGGTGCTGCGATATCTGGCGCTAAAAGCGCCGGTGAAGCGTTTCAAGATTTTGCTTCGAGCGCTGCGAACATCATCATTCAAGTTGCGATCAAGCAGATTAGCGCTGCGGCCGCGACGGCTGCCGCAGAAGCGTTCAAGTCTCAAGCTGGTATCCCTATCGTTGGCCCGCTCATTGGCGCTGCAACCGCTGGCATCGTGTTCGCGGCGGTATCGGCTTTCAAGTCCCGGTTCGCGATGGGCGGACTCGTGACGGGAGGGATACCCGGCCAAGACAGCGTACCCGCATTGCTGCAACGCGGCGAACGTGTCCTGAACCCGCAGCAAGCGAGAGCCTACGAGCGCGCCGACAGCGTACCCGCATTGCTGCAACGCGGCGAACGTGTCCTGAACCCGCAGCAAGCGAGAGCCTACGAGCGCGCCGCTAGTGGCGGGATGACGCAAAACATCAATCTTCAGACGACCGTCGTCACGACGGACCTACCGCAGCGCGTGCAACGACGTCGCCTAACGAACAACCTTGCCCTATCGATTGAGGAAGCTATCCGTGACGGGCGTATACGCATCGCAGGGGCCGTTTGATGGCGTGGTCTAGCTCTCCTCTGAGTGCTAGGGACGCTGCCGGGTATGCGGCTGGTTACCCTATTGTGCTCGCCCATAATGCGTGCCGTCCGGCGTATGCTGACTCTGTTTATTCGCACCGGTGGAATCTGACGGGCTCGTTTGCGACAGCGGACGGTTCGGCCGCAGGACATGAGCTATCGGTATGTGCCGGGGACGGTGCGACACATGTACTGTCCTATCCGTCATTGGTGAGCACGCTATGGTACGCGCTATTTGCGTTCGAGTCGCCCGGTATCGAATTTGATACGATCGCTCTTTTGAATACGAATCTCGACGAGAACATCGGATTCCCTGCGATTATCGAGGTTCAGCTCGATAATTCCTACACGTTCCCGTCCCCGACTCAGGCGAGCTACAATCTGACGTACGGTTCGGGATGGAAGCGGCTGATGTTTCTCGACACGAACCGGTATAGCGGCGTCGAATTTTTGCGCTTGCGGATTGTAGTTCCGTCGATGACCCCAGAAGTGGGTGAGGTTTTCATCGGGCGTCGTCGACAGTTGCAACAGCATCCGCGTCTTGGTTTCGATCATCAAAACTTGGTGTCGACGCGCAAGCTTGGCAGAACGCCGTCTGGCGTGCTCACGCCATATTCCCTACGGCAAGGGCAACGCGTTATGGACGTTTCCTTGCCGTGTCATCGTGACGACGATGTAGACGACATCGAAGGTCTATACGAGACCGATACGTCGTTCGGCAGCGACCCGGTATTGTGGCTTGACTCTCCAACGTCATCGTTTCGCCAAGACTTCTCTATGATGCATTTCGATCCACCCGAGCTTGTCGGTCAATACTCCGGCCCTTCAGAGCGTCAGTTCAGCTTTCGGTTAGTCGAGCAGGGCCCCGACTACATAGCGCAGGAGCAAACGTGGCATATCTAAGCGCCGAAATAAGCGCAGCGGATATCGCCCTATACGAGGCCGACCGGCCGATATTGCTCGGCACTAACGCCATGCGTCCTGCGTTTGCAGACGGAACGACGACGCACCGGTGGAATCAGACCGGGTCGTTTGCGACGGCGGATAGCTCCGCGTCTATGTACGGAGCGGCCTATGGTGGCGATGATGGGTCGCACGTGCTCACAAAGCCAGATAGCGCCCAAGCCGCATGGTACTACCTAATGGGCTTTGCTACCGGGCAGTCGTTTGATTCGCTCGTGATCATAAACCACAACCTTGGCTCGACGAGCGCGACGGTTGTCCTGGAAATCGCCGACGACAGCGCGTTCACGACGAACCTAGTGCAGCTCTGCACCGTCACGCCGAGCGACGACTCGCGCATCGTAGAGTTAGAGCTATTCCACACCGGGAGCGTGGCTAGGCTGTATTCCGGCGTTGAATACGCGCGACTTAAAATCACCTACGCAGGGACCGATACGCCGCAGCTCGGCGAAGTCATCCTTTCGCAGCGCTTGCAGCTCAGCCGGGAGCCTGCGGACCCGTACGACGTGCGCAACCTACGCGGCGAGTCGGTTCTCGTATCGTCGAATAGCGGCGTTCAAACGCGCTATGTGTGGAGCAAGGGTAGGCGACACATATCCGCCCGAATCACTGAGGTCGAGTCGTCGGGTTGGTATGCGGTGGCAGACTTTTTCCGCGACGATTGCGACTATGGTCAGCATCCGCTTGTGTGGATTGACGCGCCGTATACGGAGCCGGAAAAGGCCGCTTGGATGCATTGGGAACGCGCCGAGTTGATAGGTCCATACGACGGTCACGAGGCGCGCACGTTTCAATTTTCGCTCGTAGAGCAGGGCCCGCACTATCAGGCGCTTGAATGAGTCTCTCGCTAAACGCAAATTTTCTGTTCGCGTTCCGTCAGCATCGTGTTGAACCGCGGTGGCTCGTGCGTATTTGGTACGCGAGCGCGGCGTCTGTCGAGGTAACCAACGGCGTGATGGACGGCGCGGCCGAACGAGCGTGGCAGATAGTCGTCAGCGATATCACGCAACTTCAGCGCTCGCTCGACGTGTTTACGCGAAAAATTACGGCGGATAGCGTTGACGTGAATCTCACCAATGATGCGTTCGTTCGTAACCTGGTCCAGACCTATGGTCTAGCAGGGACGCGCGTCGAGGTATTGATTGGCGAACGTTCCCTCGCCGAAGCGGACTTCGAGAGCTATTTCGTCGGTATCTTGGACGATATCGTGTGGTCGCCAGAAGGTATTACGTTGCAGTTGAAAACGTGCGTGAGCAAGCTTCGCGATGCGAAATATACCGGATCGTTTGTGAATATGCATCCGCTTGAATGTATTTCTGAGCTGCTCGACGCGGCTGGAATAAATTCCGACCTAATCGATTCCACGTCACTTGCCTATGACGTCGACACGACGCGTTCGCATTGGGTCGTCGATAGGTCAGACAATGACCTCCATCTAGACCGGGCGATCAAAACGCCCACGCAAATAGACAAGCTCATTGATGAATTGTCAGCAATGGTGCAAGGGACACTGTTCGTCGACGAGGACGGGAAGTTTACGTTCCAGTATCTCGACTTGACGCGTTCTACCGTGGCTGATTGGACAAACGACGATGTATTTGACGTCAATGTTCGCTCGCTCTATTGCCATCGCGCGAATCAAATAATCGCCACGTCGCATGCCGTGCCGTTTGCTGGCGGCGATGACGGCGAGGACTTCACTTATCAGTATCGCCGCGAAGACATCAATGCGCAGAACGCGTTTCCGTACTGTTGGTCGGGCGGATCGTCGTCGAAGCGTCATACGCGGATGCAACGGATGGAATGGGTATCCGGGTCGTGTGCTAAGGTCCCTGGCGCGTTTGGAAACCCCGGCGTAGGGACCACGGTCAAGCTCACTCTCGCGTCGGGTGCAGGGTACGCTATTTGCGGAACACGATGGCCGAGTTTCCCGGGTGTAGCGCAACCGGCTAATTCTAAGGTTTCGGCAACGCGTTTGCTGTACATGCTTATCGAGGACGAAGTTATCTCGTTCGACCAACTGACATTCGACACGACGCGAACGCATCGCTTTCTGACGATAGACGATGGCGAAAGCGGTTCGCCGTGGACTAATTTAGCCGCGTGGCTCGATAACAGCTATGTGATGCCAATCGAATGCACCGCGCGTGTTGCAGCGAGAGACGTGTTCGGGACTGCCACGACGACAAACCACAGCACGTTGCGTCCAGGGACGCGAGTACATCATTTGTTCGACGTTACGATAGCGACCGACGTCGCTAGCACGCAGCTTCGCAGGTTCGGCAATGGCGCTCCCGTGGTAGAGCTTCGCACGTCACTTGAGCAATACGCGGTGCAGCTCGGCGACTTTGTGACGCTTACGCTAGATGAAGAGCAGCTCTCGTGGAAGGGACACGCCGGTTCAGACACGAGCGTTAAGTGGGAAGTCACGGGGAAAACGGTCGAACTGGACAGCGATACTCCGAGCATCCTATGGACGCTTGTTTACGCAACCGAAACGAGCCCGCCCGCTGAAAGTCTATCTCATATACCGTGGCGCGCTGAACCCCGTGTGTTTTCGTTCCGCGCTGGTAACTCTATGCGCAATAATGATGTATTCTCGAAAGGCGTGGTTAGTGGTTTCGAACTATCATATTCGGCAGTATCGTTTGCCGTGACGTTAGGTAAGGGGATTGCGTCAGCGGGCGAGTCGCGTAGCGAACTACCGGATAGCTTCGGTTTGACCATGACCGCGTCTAAGGATACCTACCTGTATTGGGATTGCTCGCGCGGTTCAATTATCGTTCGAGAACAGTCGCTAGGCGGAGCGTACCCGACGGATGTAGGCGAAAACGAAATACTGCTATGGATAGTGACAACAGATGGGTCTGGTGTTGCATCCGTGTTCGATAACCGTGGCCATACATTCATCCAACCTTACACGATGTCGGCCTCGACATATGCAGGGACTCCAGACGCTGCGTCTGTGAATACGACATTTATGGGATGGAGAGAAGGTTCGCCGTGAGCAACTTCGCGCCAGACGGATATTTTCTCAGCACGGGCACGTGGAATACGGACGCGCAGAGAAACCAGACCACATTTCTCAGTGGAGACAGCTCCATTGAGTTTATACAAGGGACGACACTTACGTCGTTGGTTGCGCAGGAATATACGCCAGTACCGGTCGATAGAGAACGCTCGTTTCAAGTCGCGGCGCTAATACAGCAATATGGAGGGACTGGCGGCGGGCTATACATCGGCGCAAAGATGTACGATCAAAACAGAATTTTCACTCGCAACTCATCGAATTTTTTTACGATCGCAGCGGCTGGTGTGTGGACGAACATCGGAAATAATGTGAGCGTCTTAGCCGGCGAGACGTTTATGCGCCCGTATATCCGAAAGGATGCCGTGAATGTAGGCTACTACATCGACAGAATGTGGCCTACGCCCGTGCCTGGGCATGATCACACCGCGCCTTCTGGAGCATGGTCGCAGGTCATACCGTCCGGGGCAGCATGGAATACGATCACGAACTGGGGGGCTTTAAGAAATGGTGGCCTAGGGTTCTCGTATTCTGCGGGTGATATTACCGCTATGTATTCAGGGGTCGCGTGTGTGAACGCGACGATATGCTGGGATAATGCGACGGCAGCAATCGGCGACTATTACGAGATGCGTATCGAGTGGCTTAATTGGTACACGAGTTCTTTGCTACATGTGTACGGAAACGCAACGCCGGTATCTGCTGTCCCAGCAAGCGGCGGTCCAATACGCCAAATCGTTTCTGCCACAATACCGATTGAGAGCGGAAACGCGATCAGGATCCAGGTCAGGCAACAGACGGGTGGCAACCGCAACGTGGTTTGTGCTGCGAACCCGTCGTCCTCTGATTGGAGTAGTTTCCACGTGTCGATGCTGCACTAGCAGTATGGGGGAAGCATGAAACGGTTGTTCTTGGTCGGACTTTTGCTTGTCGCAACGTCGAGTTCTGTTTCTGCCCGCGGCGTCGAGGACCGTGCAGCGCGGTACCCGCTTGGGACGCTTGTCAACGCGGTAGCGTTGAACGCCGCGGCCGCGTCTCGGACGGCCACGTTCTCGGTCGATGGGGACCGGTCAGGATATGACCTCGCTGCGCTCTACATAGAGCATTCGAACAGCTCCGGCGCGCTCACGGTCACGATGAGTTGCACGAACCTCCCCAGCGCGACCGACAGCGACGCGACTCTACAGGACTGCACGATTGCGAGCGGCGTTTGTACGTCCGATGACGCATCGTGGGAGAAATCGGTCACTACGGACACCGTATGGCCGTGGAGGGTCGATATTTCGGGCTTTCCTGGGCAGATTGACTGCGTGTTCGCCGCGTCCGGTGCCGGAGCGAGCGACACGATAACGGTCAAGGGATGGTTGGTGACGAAATGACGCGCGCTCTACTACGCGGCCTCGTGGCGTTTGCGCTCGCCATGTTCGTCGTTTTCCCGGTGAGCGCTGGCACGCATTCCCGCGGTGCCCATTATGACCTCTCAGACAAATCTCTCCACGGCGGTGGCACCGTCACGGGCGACATCATTTTTTCTGGAGCATGCGCGTCGTTTCAGGATTCGGGAACCAACGATGGCTTTGTCTGTTGCGCTGACGGATGCTACGGGCTCCAACGCGGTGCCGACGAGGACCCGACGAACATCGTGCTCAGCTCTGAGGACGCGTGGAGTCAGGCGACGGTCAACACGAGCGGCGGCGACCTGGTCCTCGCGGCCGGTTTGGGGCGTCGACTCATTACCGTGGCCGACTACACGCTAGGGTCGACCGACACGGTCACCCTGACGGTCAACGGCGCCGATACGACACTAACTGAGGGTACCGATTGGGACTGCACGCCAACGAGCAATGACGCGTGCGCCACGGCCCTAGCGACGGCGATTGACACCGCTGCCGTGGGGGTCGACGCGACTGCTTCGAGCGCCGTGGTCTACCTCGACAAAGTTGCTGGGTCGTACGTCCGCACGGTCGATATCACGATTGCCGACGGCGGGGTTGACGGCGCGTTCGGCACGGCGACCGAGGGCGACGACGGGACTATCGTTTGCGACCACGACCTGTCAAACGTCGGGACGATCTATTTCAATACGGACCCCGACCATACGCATGTCGAAGGCGCGATGGCTTGGGACCCCGATGACAAGACTCTACACCTCGACACCGAGGTAACCGGCACGGCGCTTCAGATTGGCCAAGAAATCTACCTGCGCGCGACGAACAAGACGGGAGCGCAGCTCGACAACGGCACGGTCGTATATATCGACAGTGCGCAAGGCTCTCGTCCGACTGTCGCCAAAGCCGACGCTGACTTGTCGGCAGAAGCATGTAAGACGATAGGGTTGACGACGCACGACATTGCCAACAACGGCACCGGATACGTTACTACGTACGGCCTAGTGCGGGACATCGACACTAGTTCGTGGTCCGCCGGCGACGTGCTCTACCTGTCGTCCACCGCTGGTACAATGACGAACGTAAGACCAAGCATCCCGGCTCATTCGATACGTATTGGATATGTCGTTTTTTCGAACGCGTCAGAAGGCATCGTGTTCGTGTCGACGTTGCTCAACGCTGGAGTGTACACCGCGGTTGATGCGTCTGGCGCGGACACGATGACGTTCTCTCATGACGGGACTGACGGCGTGATAACGTCGCAAGCCGGCAACGTCAATATCGTGTCGGCCGGCGGTTCTATCAGTATGAGCGACGACGATGTGACTGACGTTGGGTCGGTCACGAGCGGGACGGCAAACGCTGCAAGCACCGGTTTTACACGCGCGGCAAATACTGAATGTCACGCATGGCGCAACGCCGCAAATGATGCAGACCTAAGTCTGTGTGCCGACGGGTCCGATAACCTAACCTATGGCGGCGATGAGGTTACGCTAGCAACAGGGACCCCGGTCGATAATCAGGTTGCTGTGTGGACCGCTGCGACAACGGTTGAGGGTGATGCAAATTTCACCTGGACTGGAACGGCATTAGCAGTAAATGGAGGTGTTGGAATTAACAAAAGTCCATCTTATGCACTGCACGTTTACGAGTCGATAAAAAACCAACTCAGTGTTTTTGAAAGCGGAGATCAATACGCCATTATTGGCTTCGCAGATAATTCGACAACTGGCTATGGTTATGTAACGATCGGTGCAGACGGCGATGACATGATGTTTTACGCGGGAAATAATCGTCGTATGACAATAGACGCTACCGGTAAGGTTGGTATAAATGACGATACGCCAGATGATACATTAGACGTAAACGGCAATGCGCTTGTTACATCTCTTACAACGCAAACAGCCAACCCAGCCTCAACTGGCTTTCTCCGCGGCGCAAACACGGAAGGTCTCTACGTTCGCAACGCAGCGAATAGCGCGGATGAATCCATTACGTTGGATGCAAGTGACTCATTCGTTGTTACCGCACCAATAACAGTCGATACTGGCGCTCAATGGAAGGCCGGCTCTAGCGTAGCGTCGATAATCTTACAAGAAACAGGCGTAGCGGCAGATAACGTTTGCTTGGCGACTAGCGGAGACAATTTTTATGTGTACCAAGGCGACTGTTCGACGCTTACGACGATTAGTGGATCGACGGTATATCTGCAGACCGCGGCCGGTGGATCATTGAATTTGGATGATACTACACCGACAGGTGACGCTAATGGAACGGCAAATATTTATTTCCGAGCGGATGATTCAGCATCGAACCTCCATACTATGGCGCGAATCGAAATGGACGTCACAGACGCCACATCAGGTTCAGAAGCAGCCGACCTTGTGTTCTACTACACAACACCAGCTTCCGGAGCTAGCGTGGAAGCTTTGCGGTTGGACGGGAGTGCTAGTACAGCAACAGCAACCGCGTTTTCAAGCGCGACAGCAAACCCCGCAAGTACCGGTGCTTTGCGTGTTGCAAATACCGAAGGACTTTACGCACGCAACGCAGCCAATGATGGGGATGAATCAATCACGTTGGACGCATCTGACATATGGCAGATAAGCAGTGACACTACTATCACGGGCACTGCACTGGCCACAACAGTAAATACAGCCACACTCCAAGCAACAACCAGTGACGTGTTGTTGCTAGCAAATTCAGCTGGGACAGCATATTGGAGCATCGTACTAAATAATCCCCAAATCGTGAAATTTCGAAACCAACTTAATACTGATTGGAGAACGCTTCAAGGCGGTTCAATCCACGCTGTAACTGGAGATTTGCAAGCCAAAGGAAAAATCAATTGGGACAGTAGCAGATCCGCAATGACTTCTCCGGCCGATGGTCAAGTGGCGTTTGCGGATAGCGCTGGCACCACCGGAGCGACTCTCGATACAAACGACGTAGCCGATACGGTAGTTGTCAAAGACCTCGCGGGCACCGGAGCTGGCTATCTACAGGCAACGGCGTATTCAAGCACAACGGCAAATCCCGCTAGTACAGGCGCTTTGCGCGTTGCAAACACAGAGGGTTTGTACGCACGCAATGCGGGTAACGACGGGGATGAGAGCATTGTCCTAAACGCGAGCGACTCGTGGGAATTCAGTACAGACATCACAGTCCCAACGTACGAGCTATGCATCGTCCCTCCATCCGGAATTCTCACTGGCCCAGCCGCTGCTCCGTCGCCTTGTGTCAACGACCTAGGAGACGGCGCGGGTGACGATACTGGTGCCATTGGCGGGTTGTGTTTCGATAGCTCGTCTACCGATATCGTCTACTACAATTGGGAGATACCCGATTGCTGGGATGGAGCAAGCGACATGGCCGTCAAGGTGTACTATACTACGAGCGATGGTAACGCAATGGACGCCGGTGAAGGCGTTACGTGGGCCGTGACGTACCGCGAGATGGTGGACGGGACCGACGCGCTCAACAGCCGTACAGCGCAAACGGTCACCGAGAACTACACCTCATCCGCCGGCGATGCGGACGGGACGACATTCGTTGAAGAGTTGACGATAGACTACGATGCTAGCGGGACCGTATTGGACGCTGGCGACACCATGTATGGGTCCCTATTCCGCGACCACGACGATGCGGATGACGATTATGCGCATGATGCTTTGCAGTATCGTGCTGAGATTTGTTTTCAGTCTACGACCCCGACGTGCGACCACCAATGATGGGTGCCGATGCGATGACAACAGCGTTGCTGGCTGGGGTTTCGTCTGTCGTCGTTGGTGCTGTTCTGCTAGGCTTGCGTCGAGCAGGCACGCACCGCGACGAGACGACGGCTCACACGGCAGCGATAGCCGTGCTGCAATCGCGGTTGGAACATATCGACACGAGTGTAGAGCGGATTGCCGACACCATTGACCGGATCGAACGTAAGGTCGATACTCTCCCG
>Ga0180438_10002065_pt1:30000-33882 | contig 33882 bp, 23 predicted proteins | sample SS_ome_12_FD_132455 | JGI IMG/M metagenome (GOLD analysis project Ga0180438, IMG submission 132455) | Hypersaline lake sediment archaeal communities from the Salton Sea, California, USA - SS_3_D_2 metaG | ecosystem: Environmental > Aquatic > Non-marine Saline and Alkaline >... | reverse complement strand
TTTTTAATCGATAATTTCAGTAACAGAACCTGCTCCAATGGTTCGTCCACCTTCACGGATGGCAAACTTTAACCCCTTTTCCATAGCAATTGGGGTAATTAACTCGATGGTCAGGTTGGCATTGTCTCCTGGCATGACCATCTCAACGCCTTCGGGTAACTGAACAGCTCCTGTCACATCTGTGGTTCGGAAGAAAAACTGCGGCCGGTAACCCGTGACAAACGGGGTATGCCTGCCGCCTTCGTCTTTGCTCAATACATAGACTTCTGCTTTAAACTTGGTGTGCGGCGTTATGCTGCCCACTTTGGCCAACACCATTCCCCGTTCCACTTCTTCACGGTCTGTCCCGCGAAGGAGGACGCCGATGTTGTCTCCGGCACGACCTTCATCCAACAGCTTCTTGAACATTTCAACCCCGGTCACCACCCGCTTCTTCGTGTCACGAATACCGACTATCTCTACTTCATCATTCATTTTTACGATGCCACGTTCCACTCTTCCTGTCACAACGGTCCCTCTTCCACTGATGGTAAACACATCTTCAATAGGCATCAAGAAGTCTTTGTCTATCGGGCGCTCCGGTAACGCTATGTATTCATCAACCGCATCCATCAATTCCAGCACTTTCTTGTTATTCTCATTTTCTGGATCGCCGTCACTCTCCATACTCTTGAGCGCACTGCCCCTGATAATGGGAACATCATCGCCAGGGAATTTATATTCAGTAAGTAATTCCCTTATCTCCAGTTCTACCAGGTCCAGGATCTCCTCATCATCTACCATATCGCATTTATTCATAAATACAACGATGGCTGGAACATTCACCTGCCGGGCCAGTAATATGTGCTCACGGGTCTGAGGCATGGGACCGTCAGCTCCACTTACCACCAGAATGGCACCATCCATCTGGGCAGCTCCGGTAATCATGTTTTTTACATAGTCCGCATGACCAGGACAATCGATATGGGCATAGTGCCGCTTCTTGGTGGAATACTCCACATGGGCAATCTGAATCGTAATTCCCCGTTCTTTCTCTTCCGGCGCATTATCAATACTCCAGAAATCCCGATATATGGATTGGGAGCCCTCAACTTTTGCCAGAATTTTTGTAATGGCTGAGGTTAAAGTCGTTTTACCATGATCCACGTGACCAATGGTACCAATGTTTAAATGCGGCTTGCTTCTGTCAAATTTTTCCTTCGTCATTCATTACCTCCTTACTCTTTACCTCCTAATTTGATGTATAAATACCCAATTGATTGGTCAAAACATCATTCATCTTCTTCTCGGGCATTTCTACATAATCCTGGAATTCCATTGAATAATTAGCCCTGCCCTGGGTTAATGTCCGAAGAGTCGTCGCATACCCGAACATGGTAGAGAGCGGTACCAATCCATCAATGATATGTAAATTACTTTTAATATCCATTTTGGTGACTTTACCATCGCGTGCGTTGAAATCACCGATGACTTCACCGAGATATTCATCCTGCACGAGGATTTCTATTTTCATGAGCGGTTCCAGTAAAATGGGTTTTGCCTGTCGAAAGGCTTTTTTAAATGCCGAAGCCGCGGCGATTTTATAGGCCATTTCGGTTGAATCTTCTTCATGAAACGAACCATCCAGTAATGTGACCTCGACATTTATTACAGGAAATCCAGCCAATATTCCTACTTCCATGGCTTCTTTTACGCCAAGCTCTATGGCTTTAAAAAATTCCTTCGGTATAGCCCTGGATTTTACCCTGGTACTAAATTTAAACCTTTCGAGTCCAGCCAGCGGCCCTACTTCCAGCACCACGTGCCCGTATTGCCCTTTACCTCCGGTCTGTTTGACATATCGATCTTCACCCCTTGCAACCTGCCTGACAGTCTCATGGTAGGCGACCCTGGGCTTACCCATTTTGCTCTCAAGATTAAATTCCCGTTTCATGCGTTCCTTAAGCACTTCCAGGTGAAGCTCCCCCATAGCAGAAATGATGGTCTGACCGGTATCGGAATCCACATGAACTTTGACGGTGGGATCTTCTGCCGCCAAACGAGAGAGTATATTGTCCAATTTATCATGATCGGATGTCAACCGGGGTTCGATGGTGGCGGAGATCACGGGCTCGGGAAAGTTGATCATATCCAGTAAAATTTGATTTCGCTCATCACAGAGAGTATCACCAGTAGATACATCGTTTATCCCAACGGTGGCTGCAATATCTCCGGCCCGAACGTCGGAAATTTCCTCCCGTTTATTGGAATGCATTTTAAGTAAACGGGATATCCTGATGCGTTTGCCTTTATTGGCGTTGTATACAGTACCACCGTTTTTAAGCACCCCAGAATAGACCCTAAAATAGACCAGTTGACCCACAAAGGGATCCGTCATTATTTTAAAAACGAGTGCAGAAAAGGGTTCGGTTTCATCCATTTTTCGAACGAGTTTCTTCTGGTTAGTTGGGGAGACACCCGTAATCTCACCCTGGTCAGCGGGTGAGGGTAAATAATCGATAATGGCATCCAATAAATTGTGAACGGCTTTTTTCTTAAAGGAAGAGCCCAAAACAATGGGAACACCCCTGAGTTCGAGACATACCCGGCGTACGCCATCTTTCATCACCTGCAGAGGTGGTTCTTCCTTTTTTTCCAACACCCATTCCATGACTCCCAGGTCCAGTTCCGTTAACTTTTCGATTAAACTTTCCCTGTGGAGTTCTGCTTCTTCCAGGTACTCCTCCGGGATATCGATAACAGTATGTTCATCAGGGGATTCTTCACTGTAGATATAGGCTTTTTTGGATAGAAGATCGATAACACCTTTAAAACGATCTTCGGTTCCAATGGGCAGTTGAAGTAAGAGGGTGTCGATCTCGAATTTTTCTTCGATTTGATTGACCACATCGCTGTAATCAGCGCCTACTCTGTCCATTTTATTGATATAAAGGATCCGGGGTATTTTGTATTTGGATGCCTGGTACCAGACTTTTTCAGTCTGGGGTTCGACCCCCCCCACCCCACATAAAACAATGATAGCACCATCAAGAACACGAAGGGACCGCTCCACCTCAGCGGTAAAATCGACATGACCAGGGGTATCGATAATATTGATACGATAATCTCTCCAGAAGCAGGTGGTGGCAGCGGATGTGATAGTAATGCCGCGTTCCTGTTCCTGGTCCATCCAGTCCATAACAGCGGTGCCGTCATGAACTTCTCCCATCTTGTAAGTGACTCCGGTATAGTACAGGATTCGTTCAGTAGTGGTGGTTTTACCGGCATCGATATGCGCCATAAAACCGATATTACGAATCCGATTGGCATCCATGGTTAACTCCAAAGGGCTAATAAATCCGAAATTCGAAGCACGAAATTCGAAACAAATTCAAATGACCAAAATACAAAAGACCAAAACAAAAAAAAGATTACCAAAGTGGCAGGATGTTTTTGTTTTGAATTTTGGAGATTTAGATTTTGGTATTGTTTCGGATTTCGAATTTCGATATTCGAATTTTCGTTCATATCAATTCCTCTTACCACCTGTAATGTGCAAACGCGCGGTTTGATTCTGCCATTTTATGTACGGTTTCCTTCTTTTTCATGGCGCCCCCTTTTAAATTATAGGCGTCCATGATTTCACCCACCAGTTTGTCCCGGAAGGATTTGCCAGCTCGTTCCCTGGCATTCTGCACAATCCATCGTAAGGCCAGTGAATAGGATCGTTCTCTTCTGACATCCATGGGTACCTGGTAGGTGGCACCACCCACTCTGCGTGACCGGGTCTCCATATGAGGTCGTATATTTTCAATGGCTTTCAGAACGATTTTCAGGGGGTCCTCTTTTAATTTTCCTTTTAGGATATCCATTGATCCGTATACAATTTTTTGAGCCAACGCT
>Ga0180438_10002065_pt1:0-22500 | contig 33882 bp, 23 predicted proteins | sample SS_ome_12_FD_132455 | JGI IMG/M metagenome (GOLD analysis project Ga0180438, IMG submission 132455) | Hypersaline lake sediment archaeal communities from the Salton Sea, California, USA - SS_3_D_2 metaG | ecosystem: Environmental > Aquatic > Non-marine Saline and Alkaline > Hypersaline... | reverse complement strand
ATTTCCAAAATATCCTTGGTACCAAAAATACCTATTTTTCAAAACCTTCATATAGGCCACTCGACATTTATTGGAATGTGTGCCGGAAAACACCTTTAGCAAGCGGTCTGCTTCTAGTCTCTCTGTCTTTTTGGCTTCAGGGTCCATATATGTTAGTGTCTTATACGCTTCGATCAATTCCTGGGCCATTGCCATTTCCTCGCAGTTTTTTGTATTCTTATCTATGATACTTTCATAAACCTGATAGACTTTTTCCCGGACTTCTTTGATATTCATGTTTTGCCCTTGGGCATTAAGTGTTCCCCAAAGAACAATAAAAATTAATAAAATCTTAATTGTTATTCTCATTTTTTACCTCCAACAAATTTTTGTATGCTCCTCGATTAAATTAATATTTGCGCTTTAAATTATTTTTATCCTCCTCGGTCAATTCAACTTTTTGGGAATTGCCATATCCCAGTTCGGTGAGATTTCTGCTTCCAACAATCGGGTCTTGAATTTCGTATACATCTTTGACCATAATAGACAGCACAAGAATCAGGGTCCCGCACAAAACGACAACAATCCCCGGCGAACTTGCTTTAATTTTTACTTTTGCTCTTTCAAATGCATCGACTTCTCCCTCGAAGGGGCTGTCCCTTACTCCTCTGATGATAATCATACAACCGAAAATAGTAAGCAGCGTTCCCACCAGGAAAGCAATATTTTTTCTTGTTGAGTTTGATAGAAGGATTTTCGATGCATATTGATATCTAAATTTCGTAATACTGACATTAGGATTTATTGCTTGTGGAAGGGTTTCTGTTTTTTCGGCAGCAACCTCTTTGTCGGTTCTGATATCATTGTGAACAATATTGAGTTCCAGGTTTTTCTGGGATTGAATTAGAAAAAAACCTATAAAAATCATGATACCTATCCCAAAAATATACAAAATAACATCCTCTGCGGTAAAATCTTTATTCAGCAGTCCCATTTTGGTTCTCCTTATTTTAAATTTAAATAAGTCTTACTGACCAATCCCCTCATACACATCAGGGATTTTTTACTTTCCTGTGCTTTTTCTTCCTGTTGTGGTCGCGGTAGGAATGCCGGTTACCCGGCACTCCGCACAGACCCGGCTTGACCTTATTTACTGTCTTGTCTCCTATTCCGTATTTTGTTCTATTCTGTTACCAAAAAACTCTCGCCGCTGCTGCGGTGTTTTGGAAATCCCAATTTTTTCAACAGCCACTAATCACTCCTATTTTTTCATGACATTTTTGACATTACCTCTATTTCATCTCAATTTCCTGTTATGTATTTCTTGTCTTCTTTGAAAGAAAACAGAGGTAACTTTATGGTTAAATTCACCTTGATTCTCTCACTAAAAGAGATATTATCCATTTTTGAATTAAATTGATCTTCATATTCAACTACTATACCGCCTACTGGAGTTAAGGCATCTTTAGATTTGAGAATAAATACTCCAAAACCAAAATTAACTGACCTTATCAAATTGCTGTAATTGTAGCGCCCGTATCCAATTAATCCAAATGGATAGCGTTTTGACGGTTTCCAAAAACTACTTAATTGCAGATATCCCATATTAAACGTTTCAAATTCTCCCTGCTTGGCAGTAATATTTTCTTTTTTTATCCTTCGAGTTATTTCATCGGGGTATGCAACAATAGTTTCTTCCGTCAATTCCACGGTCTTTAAAAAGGCAGCATTGTTAGATCGACTAACCCCAATAGCAAGACTAAACAGCATTTGGCTATCAAACATAAAAATATTATATGAAAGCTGACCAGATATTCCAGAAAAAAATTCATCTGTTAACTGTTTTTCATATGGCTCATCAGGAGAAAACATCTTGTATTTAGTATTTTCATATCCCAATCTTAAGTTTAGCCATTTCTTTGGTCTTAGTTTTTCTTTTTCCTTTTCAACTTTAATGCGATCTCTCTCTTCATTTTTTCTGTCTTTTATTTCCTTCTTTCTCATTTTTTTTAACGCTTCCTTCTTTTTTTCTTGTAGCTCAATTCTTTTCATTGATATGATCTTTTTTCTTTTTTCTGAATCTGATTCACTTTCTTCCAGCTCGTTCTCAAGCTTTTCCAATTCCATTTCAATATTCTCATCTAATTCCTTCGCTTTCTTATTAATTTTTTCTATAATATCTAGGGGGATATTCTCGTCTAGAATCGCAATCCGTCTAGCATGATCGTCATACAACTTTGCCTTTCTTTTGTAGTCGAAAAGATAACCTATATTGAGATTAATTTTAAATCCAGGAGTAATTTTACCTTTTTTGAGTAATGGAGCAATACCATTGGTCGACTTCCCAGAAATATCAAAACCAAATCTCCAAGAAGATGAATAGTTAAGCATGAAACTAAATTTGATACTATTATTTGCCGTATTGACGTCTACTATACCCCCTGCATACCGGACAAATAAGCTTTCTCCATTTTTACTCTCAAATATAGTTTGACCTAACAGAGGTTGGACAGTCAAAAAACAAATAAGAGTAAAGATGAATAGCATTCTTACTTTATGCAAAATATTAAAAATCATTGTATTACTTCTCATAATTATCCTCCTTTAAAGCATTATATTAACAGGCATTGAAGTTTTACCATTTTCCGAATTATGTCTAAATCTATAACTCTATGGTTTCAATTATACTCACAACACCTTTTTCTGATACTGTGCCAGGGAATACTTTCTTTATCTTTTCATCAACGGTTATTGACAAAGTGCATTTTGTACCCTGAAATCCTTCAGAAATCAACATGATATCTAAATCTCCTACAATTTCAAAAGAATCGCTTTTTATATATTTTCCATTTACTGGATGCAATGTTACTTTTCGTCCCTCAAGAAAAAAGTAATTATCAAATTCCGTCCCTGTGAATTCAACTTCAACTTTATGTTTGCTCATTTTTTCCTCCTTTTAATTGTTTTATATTTATCCAAAAGTTTTCCTGGGTAAACTTTCAAAACCCATCCACCTAAACATTACATGTCCTCGATCAAGGGCTTCGATTATTTGACTTTTTCTCCGCCAAATGATACGCCTATATTATGTCATAAAAAAAATCTGGAATTGAGTAAATCGGATGCAAAATGGAGGGTAAAATGGGTGCGTTTAGGAGACGGATATAGAACAAATGATGCAAGTCGGGTAATTTCGATGCAAAATGCATCTAAAAAAGAAAAAATGAGGAAATGGAAAAGATTATGCATGAGGGTTTAGGTAAGTGGGTGAGTAGGGTGAGTAAGGTGAGTGGGGTTAGTGATATGAATAAGGGGATTGAGGTATGAAACCAACTTTACCGACTCACCTCACTCACCTCACTCACCCCTTCTCCGTTTCCTGATAACTGGAGGGTAACTGGTGAAATTTCTTCTTAAAACATTTGGTGAAATAATTGGCACTGGAAAATCCCACCTCAAACGCCACTTCAAGAACCGTACCAAAATTGTCCTTTAACAACTCAGCCCCCCGCTTGAGACGACACGACCGGATAAAATCAGTAGGGCTTTCACCCGTTAAAGCAAGGATTTTCCTATAAATAGTGGAACGATCCATATATAGTTTCCTGGCCAATTGCTCTACATTAAAATCCGGGTCGGCTAAATTCTTGTTGATCACCCCTTTCAACTCTTTTATGAACTCTCTGTCAATTGGAGATACCGATATTTTGTCCGGCTGCAGACTCATCTCCCGGTTTATATTTAATTGGAGTTGACGACGCAAATCAATGAGGTTTTTGATCCGGGCCATCAATATCTGTGTACTAAAAGGCTTGGTGATATAATCGTCCGCCCCGGTTTCCAACCCCCGGACAATACTCTCCTCCGAAGCTTTGGCGGTTAATAAAATAATTGGAATATGGCTGGTTTTAATATCTTTTTTTAAACAATTGCACAACTCATACCCATCCATACCGGGCATCATGATATCGCTGATAATGAGGTCGGGAATGCTCTCCTTTGCTTTTTTAAGCCCCTCTTCTCCATCGTTAGCCTCCACAACCGTGTAAAGCGGTTCAAGTGAGCCCCTGATATACTCCCGCACATCAACACTGTCTTCCACCACAAGAATGATGTCTTTCCCCGGTTCCGGGGCTTCAATATCTTCCTGGACTGTCAGCGTCTCGGTCTCATCGATGCCGGCTCCTATATCGGACGCCGGGATTTCGATAGGGACCTTGTGGGAGGTCAGGGATTCGGGAGAATCTACGATTTCATCCGGTTCCAGGTGCACCTCTCCCATTGGCAGTGTTATGACAAACTCCGTTCCTTTTCCTTCACGGCTGTAGACATCGATCTTTCCATGATGGATTCGCACCAGTTCTTTCACCAGAGCGAGTCCAATGCCCGTGCCTTTTTCCCGGTGTTCGTAGGTAGATTCGGCCTGGTAAAAACGGTCGAAAATATGGGCCAATTGTTCCCTGGGAATTCCCGGACCCGTGTCGGAGACCGACAACTGCAGCCAGCCGTCAGGAAACGCCTCGTCTTTCCCGGCGATTTCCTTTGCCGAAACCGTGATCCTTCCACCGGCAGGGGTAAATTTAACAGCGTTTATCAACAGGTTATAGAGCACATCTTCCAGCTTCTTTGCATCCACGTAAAGTCTTATATCTTCGGCGTCCGCGTGAAAAGTTAAATCCAGTTCATGTTTATCGGCCAATGACTCAAAGTTTGCCACAGTGCCTTTTAAAAGAGGGATTACATTTTGACGGCAGGCCTGGAGTTTCACTTTGCCGCTTTCAAATTTCGACAGTTCCAGCAATTGGTTGATCAAACGCAGTAATCGCTGGGAATTGCGCAGCATCAAATTCAGTTTCTTTTTTTGTTGGTTGTCACCACTGTTTGCCATCATTTGTTCCAGTGGCCCCATGATCAATGTCAGGGGGGTGCGGAATTCGTGGGAAATGTTGGCAAAAAAACGGGACTTCACTTTGTCCATCTCTTTGAGTTTTTCCGATTGGTCTTGCAACTGCCGGTTTTTATCTTCCACCTCCCTGGTACGCATTTCCACCAGTCTGCCCAGTTCCTTTTCCCTGCGTTTCAACTGCCCCACCCGGAAACGGTAAAATGAAAAAGCCGCCAGCAGAACAAAAAGGACAATGAAAAGGTAAAACCAGATGGTCTGTGTAAAATAAGGTTTTAAACAAAAAGAGAAAGAAGCCCCTTTTTCGTTCCACTCCCCATCGCTGTTACAGGCTGTCACCATGAAGGTGTATTTTTTCGGTGAAAGGCCGGTATAGGTGGTGCTGCGTACATTTCCTATATCCACCCATTTTCTGTCATATCCCTCTAATTTTATTTTAAACCTTATCTTCTGGGGGTTGACAAAGCTCATTCCTGTAAAGTAGAATTCCACTCTTTTTTTTCCAGGTCCCAGCTCCAGGATGCCTCCGGCGGCCAGGGGGGCTTTTTTGTAAAATCGCCCCCGCCGGTACGCACCCCCCAAAAAACTTTTTATAAAAATAGGCTTACCGTCAACGACGAGTTTTTTTATAATGGGGGATGGCACAAGGTTGTTGGTCTTGATATGATTGGGGTCGATCACGGCAACACCTACCTTGGTGGGGAACCAGAATCTACCGTCTTGTGTTTTACACCCGGTACCGGTACACCACCTGGATTTCATCCCGTGTTTTTCATTGTACCAATCCGGCTGCACCCGTGCAATGGTCCCGGTAGAAAAATCCTCCAACTCTTTTTTACTGATCCGCGTGATTCCATTTCGCCCCGCCAACCAGAGACAACCTCTTTCATCTTCCAATATGGAATATATATAGTTGTCGATGAGGCCGCTTTGAATGGTATAACGGGTGGTCTGATTTCCTTTCATTCGGATAAGACCGCTGTCCGTGCCAAACCAGAGCACGCCTTGTTTATCCTCATACGCACACTGGAAAAAGAGGTTCTCCTTTCCGGCCTGGCTGCATCTTATGATACGTCCATGTTTTAAGCAGTTGAGACCGGCATCCGTGCCTATTCGGAAATTCCCTTTACTGTCTCCAAATATAAATGCAATGAAATTGCTGCAGAGTCCTTGTTTTGTGGTGAATACGGTTATTTTGCCGGTGGCATTATCGAGCCGGTTCAGGCCGTTTTCAGTACCGATCCAGGTATCACCTTGTTTATCTTCATAAATATTATTTATCCTGTTATCGGATAACCCGTCTTTTGTTGTGAAAGTGATCAGTTTTCCCTCTCTGAACCGGTGCAGCCCTTTCCATGTACCAATCCAGAGGTATCCGGCGGAGTCTTCAAAAAGGGACAAAATTGTATTGCTTAAAAGGCCATTTATTGTGGTCAATTGGGAGATTACTCTTCCTTTTTTCAATTGGTTTAATCCGCTGTTGGTGCCGATCCAGAGGTCCCGGTTCCGGGTTTGATAGATACAATTGATATAATCATGACTTAATCCTTCCCGTGTGGAGTAAATGGTAAATTTGCTGTCTCTTAATTGATGCAGGCCCCCGCCAACAGTTCCTACCCAGAGGCTGCCTTCACCATCTTCGTATATGGAGTAGACATGACCGTCCTCCAGCCCGCCGCCGCCGGGGAGGGTACTGAATTCCCCCTGAGTCATCCGGGTCAACCCACCACCATCGGTCCCTACCCAGAGGTTCTTCATGCTGTCCTGGTAAAGGTAAGTAACAATAGGGTGAGGTAAGCCCGCATCAACTCCATATGCTTTGATCATATTGTTTTTTATCCGGAAAAGACCCTGGCCTGTCCCTATCCAGAGTTCATTTGCCTCTTCTCTATAAAGACAGGCGGTCTTGAGGAAGGGCACACTGGCCTGGGAGGGGTAAGGTTGGAAATGCCCGGGCTTGAGTATCTTTACAATTCCGGCTTCGGTGGCCAGCCAGATATCCCGGTTTCCATCTTTATGCATGAATCTCACCTTGTTATCGGGTAATCCTTCGCTAGTGGTATAGGTGGTGAATTGACCATTATTCAAACAAGTGAGTCCCTTTGATAAGCTTCCGATCCACAAATTGCCCCACCGGTCCTCTTCAATGGCCCTGATATCGTGAAGGGCGTTATGTTCTTTGATTGGATAATGGGTAAATTCCCCTTCCTCATAACAGGTGAGTCCCCCGGAAGTGGTCCCGATCCATAGCACACCGTTTCCATCCTGGCAAAGGGCACGGATCACATTGTCTTTTAATTGGGGGGTGTTTTCCCGGTTAAACACTTCAAAATCGATCCCGTCGAAGCGGACCAGACCATCCTGTGTTCCTAACCAGAGATACCCTTCTTGGGTTTGCCGGATGGCGAAAATATCATTCCCTGGCAGACCGGCTTCCATATTCCAGACCTGTATACTGTATTGGGTAATGGTTTTGTCTGGGTCCAGGGCCATTGAGGTAAGCGATACCATTAAGAATAGGGCAAAAAAACAAGTATTTTTAATTACTCGTGAGCGCCTTTTTCTCATTTATTTAGAATATTAAACTAAATAAGAGAAAAAATCAACCAGGGGGGCGCTTTTTGAAAAAACTGCCCCCCTGGACCCCCCGCAAAAACTTTTTATTAACCAGAAGTTTTTGGGAGTCCAGAACCCTTTTTTCAAAAAGGGTTTTGGCCGCCGGAGGCAGCTTGAAAATGTTTTCTAGCATTCAGTTGTATTTTGTTTAATTGGCACTGGTGGCAGGATATTTTTCCCAATGACCCGCTGGAATAGGCCGCATTCACCGGGCAAACCATACAACTCTTGATATCCCGGCACAAAAAACAAAAGTAATCGTCCACCTGGAAAAAATCCTGGCGCAGTTCAGAATAATGAGCCGCAATCTCAGGATAACGGCTCTCATAATTCGCAATAAAATCCGTCAATGTCCCAAAATAAAAATCACGATACTGGGGGCTCGCTTCCCTGGTCTTAAAATAATCGTGGAACAGGAAACACCCCCAGACCTTTCCTTCCGGTGTCACTGCCATATGCTCTTTCCCGGCACTGCACTGGAAAACACCGGGACCAGGCACCGGTGCCTGGAAATTTTTCACCGGGATTCTACCGGTTCTCTTATAATACAAAACCAGGAAATCCACCAATCGTTCCAATTCCTTTTCCAACGCTGCCAGGTCAACCGGTTTCCACTCTTCCATGGTGGAAAGGTTAAACGTAATCTCAGGACCTTCCAGTTCGATCAGGAAGCGCAAGGATTCAAAAAACCTTGAAATGGTTTGAGGCATAAACACACTATTAATATCAAAGTTTATCTCCGGGTAATCCCTTACCTGTTTTACCACCCGGACCATTTTTTCTAGGGTGTCTTTCTTCCTTCCTATATCCTGGACCAATCCATCAAAACTCAGCATCAGGGCGAATTGGTTTTGGTTACAAAAATCAAGCATCTCATCCGTTAATAGACTACCGTTGGTGGTCAATGAGAATTCTATATTTTTATGACCTGTTTTATTTTTCTCCTGCACCAACTGGGCAGCGTGTTTAACCCGGTCATACGCCAGCAGCGGTTCCCCACCGTAGAAACCGCAATGGACTTGCCCATCCGTCTTAAACAGGGGATAAAAGAAATCTACTGCTTTCTCGATACAGGCGTTGCTTATGGTCTTTTTTTCTTTTTTTTGCATACAGTAAGCACAATTAAAATTACAATCATCGGTCACAATAAATGTCAGGTTGGATATTTCCATTTTTTCCCTCCGTATATCCGTATCATTGTTTAGCCACAGACTCACACAGGTGCAAGTCTGTGGCTAATTTTTTCAGGTGAATTCAAACTCATTCACCCTTTGGCACTGGCTAAGCCATGGGCCTGCCGTGACATCCCAGGATGGAGTCCTGGTTACTGTTACCGTTACCTGTACCTGCTGAGATCTTTTGCAGTTGGTTGAGTGCCAGGACGGCCATTTCCTTTTTGCTGTTCAGCGGCGTCTCATTGATGAATTCCCTTATCAGGGAAAAACACTTGTTTACGTTTTGTTCTTTCAATCGTTTCATTTTGTTCTCCTCCTTTAGTTTTTTTTCCGTCCTTGCGCAAGGAGGTCGATCATTTGACGTTTTGCCGTTTGCCTCGTCAAACGATACGCTTATATTATAGTATAAAAAAACGGGGAGGTTGGAAATGAGCGTTCAAAATGAGGAGAAAAATCCTTTCACTGAGACGTCAAGAGGAGAACAAATCTTCCAACAGGAGAAATTTCCTTCCAAAATGCATTCCCGGGAGAAAAATCAGGGGAATGGCACCAGGTATGCTAAGGAGTAAGTGAGTGGATAAAGTGACTAAAGTGAGCTAAAGTGCCTAAAGTGCCTAAAGTTGTGGTGCGCCTGCGGCGCGGTACCTTTTTAGATCTAAAAGGTATCTGGCGCGAAGCGCCGCCTTAACTTTAGGCACTTTAGCTCACTTTAGGCACTTTAGGCACTTCATTCTGGATACTCGGAGGGTAATTGCTGGAATCTTTGTTTGAAACATTTGGTGAAGTAGGTGCGGCTGGAAAATCCCACCTCAAAGGCCACTTCCGTCACCGATCCAAAACCGCTTTCCAATAATTGGGCCGCCCGCTTGAGACGGCAGGAACGGATAAACTCAGTGGGGGTTTGGCCGCATAAGGCCTGGATTTTACGGTACAACGTGGTATTGCCCATATAGAGCTTCTTGCACAATTCTTCCACGTTGAATTCCGGGTCTGATAAATTCTTTTTTATCACATCCTGTAATTCCTGGAGAAACTCGCGATCGATCTTTGATACCGATGTTTTAACCGGCCGCAGGGTCATCTCCCGGTTTATATTTTTCTGCAGTTGGCTGCGGATGTCAATAAGGTTCTTGATGCGAGCTCCCAATATTTTGGTATTGAAAGGTTTTGTAATGTAATCGTCGGCACCGGTCTCAAGGCCCTGGAGGATATTTTCTTCCGATGCTTTAGCAGTTAAGAGGATAATAGGAATGTGGCTGGTTTGCACATCGGTTTTCAACACCCGGCACAATTCATAGCCATCCACTCCCGGCATCATAATATCGCTGATAATAAGGTCCGGGATGATCTCCTGTGCTTTTTGAATCCCCTGCTGCCCGTCTTCCGCATCGACAACTGTGTAAACCGGTTCCAATGCCCCCCTGATATAGTCTCGCATATCTGCACTGTCTTCCACTACCAGGATGATGTTTTTTTCATCCACCCCGGTTTCGGATTCAAAATTAAACATGGTTCCAGGTTCGGTTTCGCTTCCGTTTTCCTCTTCTTCCATAACGATTTCCAGTGCCGGGTCACCCTCCACGGTTGTCGAAGCCTTCGGCTCGTCAAGGACACCCCGCTCCTCAGGAGATATATGCGCATCTCCTATGGGAAGCCGGATAATAAAAGCACTGCCTTCGCCTTCGCGGCTCCTGGCTTCGATGGTACCATGGTGAAGCTCCACAAGCTCTTTGCAGAGCGCCAGACCAATACCAGAGCCTTTTTCATGAAACTCATAGGTGGAATCTGCCTGGTAAAACCGGTCAAAGATATGATCCAATTGCTTCGCGGGAATCCCTGGACCAGTATCGGAGAATGATATTTCCACGAAACCTTCTCGAAAAAGACTTTGCCTCCGGCGACCAGGGGGACTCTTTTCGAGAAAACCGTCCCCCTGGACCCCCTGCAAAAGCTTTTGATTATTTTCTCGTTTTGGTGGGGTTTGTTTTACATTCACTGTAATTTCCCCGCCCGGGGGGGTGAATTTGATGGCATTAATCAGCAGGTTGCTCATGATGTCTTCCATCTTCCTGGGGTCGATATAAAGGATAATATCCTCAACCTCCGTCTCAGCGTGAAATAACAGATCCAATTCTTTTTGATGAGCCATGAATCGGAATGAATCGGCAATACCTTTTAAAAAGGAGACGATGTTGGTTTTAACAGCTTGCAGTTTCATTTTCCCGCTCTCCAACTTCGATAGTTCAAGTAGTTGGTTGATCAAGCGGAACAGACGCTGAGCATTTCGCAGCATGAGGGTCAGTTTCCGTTTCGTTTCTTTTTCTTTTTCGCCGCACGCGGCGATCATTTGTTCGAGGGGTCCCAATATCAGGGTGAGGGGTGTGCGGAACTCATGGGAGATGTTGGCAAAGAATCGGGATTTAATTTTATCCATTTCTTTAAGTTTTTCCGATTGTTCTTCCAGTTGCCGATTTTTATTTTCGACTTCCCTGGTGCGTGATTCCACCAGTGCGGTCAGTTCTTTTTGCCTGGTTTTCAATTGCCTTACCCGTAACCGGTAACCGATAAATCCGATTGATATTACAGCCAAAGCGCAGATAATTAAAAACCAGGTGGTCTGCCAAAAATAGGGTTTTAGATAAAAAGAAAAGGATGCGCCTTTCTCGCTCCATTCCCCATCGCTTTTACGGGCTTTCACTTTAAAAGTGTATCGACCCGGTGAAAGGCCAGTATAAGAAGTGTTCCGGGTGTTTCCCATTTCTCTCCAATCGTCATACCCTTCTAACTTTGTTTTGAATTTTATTTGCCTGGATTTTACAAAGCTCAAACCGGTATAGTAAAATTCCAGTCTTCTTGTTCCAGGTTGTATAACAAAAGGATTGTTTTCGCTGTAACGTGGTTGAATACCACCAATATAAAATGCTTCTCCATCCGCGATCAACTCTTCCAACACCACGGGTGGTGGAAGTGTCTTTTTCTCGATTTCAGAGGGATCGATTATTGCTAACCCCTTTTCTGTACCAAACCAGAGTTTGCCATCCTGTGTTTTTAAGCAGGAATTGCAAAATAAATTCTTCATTCCATCCGAATCATTGAATAATTTCGGGCGAACCTTTTCAATTTTCCCTTTTTTAAAAGCAAATAACTCCTTTTTGCTGATGCGTGAGAGTCCCGTTCTGCCCGCAAGCCAGAGATGCTCCAAATTATCTTCCAGTATGGAATAAATGTAGTCGTCAAGAAGACCATCCCGGGTGGTATAGTTCGTAAATTTCCCGTTAGCCAGAAGGCTGAGTCCTCCCCTGGTCCCGATATAAAGAATTCCATCTTTATCTTTATAAAAGCATTCCACGTTATTATAGACCAATCCTTCATTGGTGGTGTAACGGGTATGTTTTCCTTCTTTAATCCTGTAAAGCCCTCCGCCGCCGTAAGTACCTAACCAGAGAGTATCCTCCTGATCGAAGTAAAAACATTTAAGAAGATTATCAGGCCCTTCTTCATAACAAAACGATTCGATAAAGGTACCATTATAGAACCGGGTTAGATGCTTTTCCGTAAGGATCCAAACCGCCCCTCTTTTATCTTTCTCCAATTTTACGATTTTGTTGTTGCGAACGATAATGTGGTAATCGATATTTTCGAGTTTTCCATCTTTGTACCTCTTCAGTCCAGAATATGTGCCAATCCATAACGCTCCTTTGTTATCTTCTATAATGCTTATGATATCATTACTTAGAAATTCCTTTTTGTCGGTCCATTTTAAAGCCAAGTTCCCGTTACCTGGCAAATGGTTCACTCCCCTCCGTGTACCAATCCAGAGACTGCCTTTCCGGTCTTCATATATACAATTTACGCCGTTATGGTTTAACCCTTCCCTCGTGGTGTATGGAGTAAACAATGTATCTCTCAGCCGATGTAATCCCTCCTCTAGTGTGCCAATCCAAAGATTTTTTTCCCAGTCTTCATAAATAGCGTAGATAAAATCGGATGTTAGAATATGACCGGGGGGAAAAGTTTCGAGCCTGTCATTTTTTATTCGTATTAAACCGCCGCCATCGGTCCCAACCCATAGGTTTTGGTGCCTGTCTTCATACAAACAAATTATGTTAGGATCGGGGAATTTATCCGCTTCGGCGAAATGGGTAAAGGTATCATTCTCTAAGCGATAGAGGCCGTCCCGGCACCCGATCCAAAGTTCCCCGTTTTTTGTACTGTGCATTGAAAAAATATATTTGTTAAAGGGGCCACTTTTTCCTGTATAGGCGGTAAATTTGATGGATGTCTCGCCGGGCTTGTAAATGGAAATCCCAAACGAAGTTCCGATCAAAAGATGTCCGCTTTCGTCCTCATAAAAAGCATGAACTTTGTCGCTTGCCAATCCATCCCTGGTTCTATATGAAGTTAACACCCCGTTTTTTAACCGAGTTAAACCATTGTTTTCGGTTCCAATCCACAAAGTCCCCACATTATCCTGGAAAATAGTATATATTCCCTTGAGATTAGGATAATCTGCCAGGGAATAGGTTGTAAATTTCCCATCTTTTAAACAGGATAAACCTCCCCCCAGGGTTCCGATCCATAAATTGCCGTTTCGATCCTCTAGGAGAGCCTTTATCATATTGTTCTGTAACTCTTTTGTATTCTCTTTCTTAAAGGTTTTAAAACGAATACCGTCAAAACGGACTAATCCATTAAAGGTACCCAGCCAGATATACCCGTTACGGGTTTGACAAATGGAAATCACCGACTTTTGCTCCAGTCCACGCTCCATTTGCCATGTGTCCAGTTTATATTGAGTGATAGCTTTTTTTGGTTCCAAAGCAATTAAAGACGAAAACGTAAACAAAATCTCCCACAAAAGTATCAAAAAAATGGATATATATCTCTCTTTCTCAACTTTTCTCTTTTTCACGATGAGTAATGTTCTCCTCTTTCCAGGCTCTAATGAATTTCGTTTAGGGTAATTATCATCAGTAGTGCTATCTACCCCCAACTGCCCTTGATATCTGGTCCGCACAACGAGGGCGAGGATCAAATCCGATTAATTTATTCACTTTCGTTATGAGTGTTTCAAGATGTGTCAACGCTTTCTCAGCTTCTACTAATTTATCACCTAAATCAGTAGGCAATTCTTTTGCAGTCTTCATAAATTCTTTTAACTCTTCTAAACATTTGTCAATCGTCATGCTTTCTTCGTTAACATTATTTTTTTCACTCATTATGACCTCCTTTTACTAATCCTCCAACATAAGATTATTTTATAAAAAAAACTTAAGAAAATCAAGATATACGCCAAAAAAGAATAAATTCATCATATTGGTTCCAATTCAATCTATCTCTTAGAGATCTAAGAGCCATTTTTTCTCTGTTTGAGAGATAGATACTCTCATTTCCTCTGCCAGTTGACCGTCAAAGTTGGCAAAAATGTCTTTTACTTTTTACCGTTTTTTTGACTATAAGGAGTGTCAACAAGAGCTATTGCAAGTAACTTAATTCCCCCGACAAATTCTTGCTGTGGATAAATTTCATTTTTGAGCTTATCATAAATCCCATCATAGGAACAACCTTTGTCATAGAAACAGATTTTATTTTTCTTTTTCCCAAAAGGAATCCATTCCTCTTTGGTTCTTTCAAGAAGAGCTTCGTCTATGCCAAGAATTCTGCCTACCTCAATTATAAGGTATACTCTAAGGTATGGATGAGGATGTACATCCACTTTATAACCACTTTCGTCAGCAAAGATGATATTCGTATAGAAATTTGAAAAAAGGTTTGCCAGGCTGAATATCTCTCCTTCTTTGATGATCGCTACACTGATTGCATCGGCGAAATATTCCTACAGCCACCTTTGCCAGCATTCAAAATGAGGGACACCAAGATTTTTTACGTGGTTCTTGATCTCTTCTACCAGAATTGTCCCTTTAAATGTTCCAGACATATCATGACCAAATTTGTGGAGTAACGCGGAAAAACCTGAAAGTTTATCCGCTTTTGTTTTATTCATAATAATAAATGTAGAAGCGGGATAATCTTTTAAGAGAATTGTGGCTCTATCTGCACAGAGTTGAACAATCGGGGGGTGTTCATAGTCGGGTTTAAGGTTCTCTAAATTGTTTTTTATAACGAATTTGATGAAATGATTATACATTTCATTTGCAAGCTCCTGCGTTTTAACCAGATTGTCCTTATAAAAATGAGTCAACTGTTGCTCGACCGCATGCAAAATACCGATTCGTCTTTTGATTATTTTTCGGAATTTTGAAAACCAGGGCCCAAATGGTGACAATTTCCCTTCTGGATCGCACGTATAGTCAGAGTCCCATAGTACTAAGTACAATAAATCCAGGGTAAGTCCTATATAAACAGGTACTCGACCTATTATCTTCAAGTAATATTTCCAGCTATTGAATGCATTTTCAAAGCGGTCGAAAAAGTATTTTAAGAACTTCGCATCTATTTTTATCTCATCCTGGTCTTTAAAATATTTAACAGTATTTTCGATTTATGAGTGGAATTGGTCATAATCGATTTCATTATTGGCTTCAACTCGCTCTCTAAGGAGTTGATCAGCAGGTCGTTGATCTAAAATGCTAATCATTTCTTCTTTCAAAATGTTTTCTGTGTATGTCATTTCAATCACCCTCCATTTTTTTAATCTAATTCAAAAGTTTTTCCGGGTAAACTTTCAAAACCCTTACAAATTTCTCGTCCCTACCCTAAGCTTTCGACCATTTGACACCGGAACGTTTCTTTTGTCAAACGATCTAACACTATTATGGCATAAAAATAACCTGGAAGTGGGTAAAACGGATGCAAAATGAATGGAAAAATCGTTGCTTCCGTAAAGGGGATAGGAACAAATATTGCATTCTGAGTAATTTCGATGCATCTTCCTACTCTGTCCCATACCTCTGGGATCAATTTCTATCTCCTATCTCATCTATCGGTATATAAAAAATGAGCCTGGCAGGAATCGAATCTGCGGCACTGTGATTAGGAATCCCAAGCTATATCCTCTGAGCTACATGCGCATAGTATGAAAATGGGGCCGGTGCCTATTGTCCTGACCCCTTTTCCATTTCCTAAACAAAATGCAGGAAGGTTTTATTAATGATATCTGCTTTTTTAAAATCTTTTTCAAAAGCAAACACAGTGGCAGCCAGCGCATGTCTTGGTTCAATTCCCTTCGCCACCTGGGTAAAGTTTGGATTGCCATTAGAAAGTGGTTCGATCATATCATTGACCGCTCTCTGGTCATTTGCTGTAAAGGTTCCTAGCGCAGCATAAGATTTTCCACCAAGTACTTTAAACTTATGGTTACAAATAACCTCTGCGGCAAATTTAGCCGATTTTGCCAATTCCGGGATTGGTACACGGGCGAACTCGATGCCACCTTTTAAATACCATACAATTTCCTTTTCCGTTGATCTCAATTGGATATAACGTTGTTCAACTTCATTGGCTAAATTTTGATGGCTGCCGTTATCGATTAAGCGAAGTGCAGCGATATTTAACACATTACGTATATAACCTGTGGGGTGGGGTTCCGGATAGTCTATTATATTACCTTTTTCATCTCGATCTAGTAGCCAGTCATCTTTCGTCCCAAATCCGATAATCTGCTGCAATGAGACAATTGCTGCACCACCGCAATTCAATAGTCCGACAATGTCTGCTTGAGCTTCATTGGCCCATCCTTGCCAGAGTTTTTTTAGAAATTCTTCCCCTGAATAGGAGATGTTGGGACCACCTAACCCAGATAGGTCACGGTGGACAGGTGGGATATTTACTTCTCCTTTCTTTACAGCTTCAACCATTCTCTCGCCCAGGGCTTTTTCCAGTTCTTTATCAAGGCCTTGTACTCCTGCATAGAGATCATGACCGGTTTCATGAGGCAAGGCCAACCAATGCCAACAGTTATCAAAAGCTGCATGGGGTAAATTGATGATGGCAAATGGCCGGTTCCATCCGGGCGGATGAGTAAAATAGGCATACAAACCTCCTTCTCCTCCATACACTAATGGCTGGGCCTCCGGGTGATAAACAACATTATCGTTTGGAACTTTAAGAATAAATCGCTCGAAAACATTAGTCACCACCTTATCACCAGCACGAATCTCTACTGGTGTAATTGCCGAATAACGCTGGATGATGGCAGCTCGATAACGCTCCCAAAAACGCAGCAAGTCCACTAACCCTTCGGGATCGGATACCCGATAATATTGAGTGGCAATGGCAAAGAAAATAGAAAGTTGTTGAAGACCTGATTCGTGTGAAGAGAGACCCGGTGTTCTACGAGCCAATTCAATCACGCGTTCTACTTCCTGGAGATCCACTTCAATCCTTTTCTTTACAATCTTTTTAAGATCCTCCCACCTTTTGGTGTCATTGAATTTAGAGTTTAATAAACTCATTTTTCCCTCCTTTTTCTTTTTTTTCTATTGCATATTTTGCTTACAAATTATACCAAAGACGATAAAAAAATACAAAAAAAATTATTTTATGGAAATTTTGGCGAGGTTGATACTTTTTACTGGTCTGTCCCCAATCCCACCAATACCAATCCCCCCCAGGTTTCGATTTCAATCCTAACGTTTACTTTACTCATGTTTTCTCCTTTACACTTTAAATTTTTAGTTGATTACTCAAAAGTTTTCCTGGGCAAACTTTCAAAACCCTTACACTCCACACATCACACTTCATCGATTGCCAACCTGACGATCTGCTCCTATTATGGCATAAAAATGATCCGGAACCGGGTAAAATGGATGCAAAATAGAGGGTAAAATGGTTGCAGCAAGGTTGGAGAATAGAACAAATAATGCAAACCGAGTAATTTTGTCGCAAAATGAGTTTATCCAGGTGAAATGAGGTGAATGGCAGCGATTTTGCCTGTCCTTTCTTTGTTCCGTTCTTTCCGGGCGTTATAACTCAATAATTGAAATTGATTTTTTTAGGAAAACGGGGTAGGTACGTGTGAATGTGTAAAATGCGGAGTCGGAACCAAAAAGATCCCTGAACTAAAATTACAAATCACAAATTACAAATTACATACTACTCTGCGGAGTGGCTCCGCTACGTAGCACGAGAACAAATTACAAACCACAAATTACAAACATAAAATCAAAAGAATCCTTTTCAATTATTTTTACCATCTTAATCTCTCAATCTTTTTACTTCTAAAGTCTTTAAAAATTTTTGAAGAGCTGTTTGTATTTTGTATATTGTAATTTGGGACTTGTTTGTATTTTGTATTTTGTAATTTGTGATTTATTAAAGTTCTGCCCTTTTCTGGCAGAATTTTACTGAGAAGCAACTACTGCTTCATTGCCTACTTAGCTTAATGCAGTGGTATTTGGGACGGGTGCCAAACCATTACTTTTAGATGGAATTAAATAAATTAATAATATTTCTTTAAAATATTGATTTTTTTAAACTGAAAATTAAAAAAATTAATTTTTTGGCGTATAAATATTAAAAAAATTAAGGGTGAGTGTTTGTCAGCTCTTGAAGCGCCAAAATTAGAATTGCTGTTAAAACACCCTTTGCCAACTGCCTACTGCAAACTGCCTACTTAACTTATTGGCATTCTGGCCTGACTCCAAATGATTCAAATACCAATAGGCTGAAAAATATCATTTGCTTTTGATTGACACTTTTGATAAAATGACCGTGTATCGGATAAGAATAAGGAGTCGAACATGAGGCGATTCTCATCCTATGGACCGGTTAATCCAAAGCTGCATTATTATGCCCCCAGGGCAGAGTTGATTAAAAAAGCATATGATACCCTGATGGGGGAAGACCCGGCCGAAGGCGGTCATTACATAACTGTATGGGCTCCCCGACAGTGTGGAAAAACATGGATCATGCAAGAAGTGGTGGAAAAGATCAAAAAAACCAATAAATATGAAGTGGGAATCCTCTCCATGGAACGCGCAAAAGAAGAAAAGGAGGAGAAAGAAGTCCTGAATATATTGATGGAAAAACTGCAAAACGTATTTGCACAATCATTTCCTTCAATAAAAAAAATCAAGGACCTGCCAACTTTATTTACAAAGCAATATTTCCAAAAACCACTCATCCTTATCCTGGATGAATTCGATGCCCCTGAAGAGATATTCATTAACCGCTTTGCCAGCATATTCAGGGATATTTTTATCAGCCGGATCAATGAAAGAGATAAAAACAGTCAGGATAAAACGTATTTACTTCATGGGCTGGGTCTTGTGGGCGTACGCAGTGTACTTGGTATCGAGAACGTAACAGGATCGCCCTTTAACGTGCAGCGGAGCCTTCACGTGCCCAATCTTACCCCTGACGAAGTCAAGGGATTGTTCCAATGGTATGAAAAGGAAAGCGGACAACAGGTGGAACCACAGGTGGTGGAACATTTGTATGATGAAACCAGAGGACAGCCCGGGCTCACCTGCTGGTTCGGCGAATTACTTACCGAGGGTTTCCAGGGGTACACAGTGGATTACAATCACCCCATTGGGGCCCGAGAATTTGAAAAGGTCTACCGGGCAGCCATTAACCGGCTCCCCAACAACAATATCCTGAATATTATCAGTAAAGCAGACCAGGAACCCTATAATGAAATGGTATTAAAATTGTTTAAAACCGATAACCCGGTGGAATTCAAATTTGACAACAAACAAATCAATTATCTCTACATGAATGGCGTTATTGAACCGGATATTGAAAACGATGAGGAATGTTATGTGAGATTTGCCAGCCCTTTTGTCCAAAAACGATTATTTAATTATTTCTCAGATAACATTTTCCAGGAAATGGGTCAATTGGTGGAACCCTTCACGACAATCGATCACGTCATTACCCCCACCCACCTGGACATCCGGGAATTAATGAACCTTTATCAAAAATATCTTGATAAAAATAAATCCTGGCTTTTTAAGAATGTACCGCGCCGCAGTGACCTCCGGGTGTATGAAGCGGTCTTCCATTTTAATCTTTACGCTTATATCGAGGAATTTTTACGAAGTAAAAAGGGGCGAGTTTTACCGGAATTTCCCACCGGAAACGGTAAAATCGACCTGCTCATCCAATACCAAAATAAAACCTACGGCATTGAATTAAAAAGCTTTACCGACCAACCAGGATACCAACAGGCATTGGAGCAGGCAGCCAGGTATGGCAAGCAACTCCAGTTGGAAGAAATCCACCTTGTCACCTTTGTCGACGTCATCGATGAAAAAAACCGGCAGACCTACGAGAGGAATTACCTTGATCCTCAAACCAACGTTACTGTAAAACCTATCTTTATTCAGACGGGTAACCCATAAAAAAAATAGGAATGACAAAGTAAATATAAACATTTATAAATATTTATATCGATTTATAAATTGTTACATCTCAAAACCCTCTCTAATTCAACATTTCAAAAAAAAGTACAAACTATTATAAATTGTAACAAAAAATTGGGAAATTATACTACTTATATGGAGTAGGAGGTAAAAAATGAGAAAATGGCAACTCTGTGAACTCAGTAGACGCTACTCTAAAAATCGGATTTTTGAAATAAATAAAAGGTGAGGGAATAAAAAGATGTTAAAGATAAAAGGTTTTAAAAGTTTTACCTTAAAAACTTTTGACATTACTAAAATTTAAAAAAGGAGGAAGACTATGACAGAACAAACGACAGGCTGTCAAGTTGATGAGGCCAAAGAAGTGCTTAGCAAGATGGACCCTGAGCTGGCAGTTATGGCCATTCAACATGCCGAAGTGAACTTTAAGGAGGTAAAAGAGATCAAGGATTTTCTTGCGAAGCATGATTCTAAAGCGGTAAAGTATGCAATTGCAGAGGTACAGCAAGAGGAAATGTCCAAAGAATTTGAACGTGTAAAGGAAAAATTGAGCTCTTTCAAGTTGGAGGATCTTAAAGAGGCCGCAGTAAGTTTGGGTTTTCTTAACAAGGTGGGCCTTTGTTTCAATGGTATAAATTGTAAGGGTGCCTGTGTCCAGGTTATGTTAGTTCCGTGCCAAGCGTCGATGTATACTCAGGTCAATCCTGTTGAGCATGTGATAAATACGCGCCCATTGGGCAACCTTATTTCTAATGGAGTGGCTAAGGCCTTAAAAGTTGGAAACATATGAGTTTAAATCCAGCGATTTGGTAATTATAAGGTGGTGAATCCGATTCAAGAAAAACATTTTCCAATTTTACAATCTACAGCCGTTCTTCGTGCAGAGTTTTTTGGCGGACTGCTCATTAACCATTCCCTACCCCCGGAACTGACGTTAGACCGGATTCGATTTCGTATAGCTTGTATGTGTAACGGTGCGTACACCGTTAAAGACATAAAAAAGTATCTAGAAGACGAGTTGTATCATTCCAGGGAGTACGTGGATTATCTTGTGGAGAGTACTCTTGAAATGTTTGAAACGAATCGACTTTTATACTGGAAGAAGGAAAAACTAGATAAACCATACGATTTCAGCCGTCTTACCAATGCCCAAATGGATGGTCGGCGTCATCTTTCGGCTCCGGTAGGCCTGATCTGGGAACTCACCAGCCAGTGCAACCTGAAATGCAAACATTGTTTTTCCAGTTCAGGACGTTCAGGGGAAAAAGAACTCACGACCCCTGAGATCAAAGCCGCAATTGATCTCTTTGCCGATATGAAAGTTTTCTATATCAACTTTACCGGAGGCGAACCGTTACTACGGTCGGATATCTTTGATATTCTGCGTTTCGCCTCCAATAAAAAGATTTTCTTCGATATTTCAACCAACGGCTTTCTCATTACCCCCAAAATGGTGGAGATGCTTCAAGAGACCAACATATACAATGTTCAACTTTCCATTGACGGACTTGAAGAGACACACGATCGTTTTCGCGGCGTAAAGGGATCGTTCAAGCAGGCGATGAATGCAATAAAACGTTTGAAGGATGCCAACTTTGGTATCGTCATCAGCACCACGGTAAACAAGACCAACATATCCCAAATTTCGGATATGATTAACCTTTCTGTGGATGTGGGTGCAGCCGTTTTCAAAACGACATTATTTATCCCCGTTGGGCGAGGAAAGCACAGCCAAAAAGAACTGGAACTTACTAGTGATGACATAAGGCGATTGGCCTTGTTAATGGCAGTAAAAGAAAAAGAAGTTGCCGGCCACCTGGTTTTGAGGAAAGATGGGTTCTACCCCTGGCTCCTGGACAAAAACCACACCCCAAACCCAGCCTGGATGAGAACACAAAATGTAGGTTGCGAAGCTGGGACTTCCAGCCTGTTTATCACCGCAGAGGGGGATGTCGTTCCCTGTCCTTTCTTACGACACCTACTGGTAGGAAATCTTCGTAAAACTAACTTTAGCAAGATTTGGGAGTCAGATGCACTGGATGTTTTTAGAAATCTAAAGCTTGGTGATTTAAAAGGAAAGTGCAATACCTGTGAGTGCCTGGGAGACCAGTGCTACGGAGGTTGCAGAGCAGCAGCCCTGGCTTATAATAACGACATCTATGGCGAAGATCCTTACTGCTGGAAAGAAAACTAAGAGATGGGAATTGTTCATTTCCCATAAGATTCTAGCAGGAAAGGAGAAGAGGTCGGTTTTCGTATAATTCTTAGTGGGGGCGGGGACATGAAGGGGACAGACGCGAATGTCACTAATTTAAGACTAAATTCGAAGCACGAAATCCGAAATTCGAAACAAATTCAAATGACCAAAATCTAAATAACCAAAACAAAAACGGCAGCAGTAAACAGTTTGGAGCTTTTGTTTTGAATTTTGAACATTTGAATTTTGGATTTGTTTGAAACAACGCGATTTCGATATTCGAATTTCGGATTTATTAGCCTT
>Ga0180438_10002064_pt1 | contig 33883 bp, 22 predicted proteins | sample SS_ome_12_FD_132455 | JGI IMG/M metagenome (GOLD analysis project Ga0180438, IMG submission 132455) | Hypersaline lake sediment archaeal communities from the Salton Sea, California, USA - SS_3_D_2 metaG | ecosystem: Environmental > Aquatic > Non-marine Saline and Alkaline > Hypersaline >... | reverse complement strand
TTCCTCTGTAGCCTGGGCAATCAGTTCTTCCTTATCTGGCGTTTCCTCCACTATCCTGGCCTCTGCCTCGACGGCTGTTGGTCCCGCTTCCTCAAGGGGTGCTGGAGGCGATGCTGGCTCTTTGGCCTTGAGCCGGGCGGCCAGTTGCATGAAAAAGCCCACCAAAAGGATGCCTCCGGCGGTGAGGAGCAACCCCCGCCAGCGGGTGAGCAGACCCAGGGAGAAGAGCCCCAGAAAGACGACCAACAGGAAGGTGGCATAGAGCCAGGGCTGAGAGCTGCTTTCCACTTTTCTCAGAAATACCAGGACCAATCCGCCGATGGCCAGCAGCGATAGGGCCGCCGCCGCCGTCAGACCCAGGACGCTGGCCAGAAAGATCAAAAGAGGATAGAACAGGAAGAAGCCCAGGCCCATCAGCAGATAATGCTCCAGCCTCAGCCTCACCTGGCTCAGATGCAAGGCCATGGCCAGACAGGCCAGGAAGGCGACCATCAGCGCCGGAGCCAGGAAGGAGAGACCGGCGAAGAGGGGGGACATCTTTTCCACCTTCTGGGACAGGCTGAGCCTGGCCGGCAACTCGATGGCGATGTCCTGGTCAGCGATGAGGCCCTGGTACTGCCAGGAGAAGACGTCACCGTCATCGCCGGGTGTGTGCGCTGAGGGAACCAGGGCCTGGTTGGGCACCTCGCTGCCAGCCATCCCTCGCACCTTGATCTCAGCGTCCAGGTTCCTGATGCGGCGGTTGTGGTCCAGGCTGTAGGCAAAGCTGCCTACTCCCTTGGCCTTGTAGCGCACCTCGATCTCCCGCTCCTCGTCAGGATCCAAGGTGGTCTGCCAACGGATACCTTGCAGCGAGTACTGGGCCTCGGCCGGTTCCTCCCCATCCACCAGGAACTGCACATTGTGCAGCATGTCCACCGTGCCAGGGAAGGGGAAGAAGAGCTCGGCGGTGATGGTGGAGGCAGACAGCTCACTGGCCTCGGTTTCGTTGTTCATGGCCTGCGCGGTGTTGGCGATGCGGTAAAGGCCGACGAAATCCAGGTCGTAGAAGGTCAGGGTGACGCCCTCTCGATCCTCGTAACGTACCTCCAATTCGACGCTGATGTGGTTGTCCAATGCCCCGATAGAGGCCGGCATCAGGGCTCCGGCCGGGGCCACAAAGTTGACCTCCACCGCTCGCTGAGCGATGTTCTTATAGACATTGTCCTCGATAAAGTGCCGCTGGGAGGGCGTGTAGGTCAGAGTCCGCAGGTTGCCGACCACAGCCACAAAGGCGGCGATCAGGCTCAGCAGGATCAGGCCCAGGGCGGCGCTGAGAGAGATGCGTTTCAACATGACAATTTCCTCCTAAAAAATAAATTCACTCTATCAAAACTTACTCCAATTTGCCCGCCTGCTCCAAAGATCGCAAGATCCTTGGATCAGACCTGGGATCTTCCCCTCTGAAATCAAATGGCCCTGGATAACCTAGCTTCATTTGGATTGCGTGCTTATCCATCAAAGGCACCCAAATTGCAACACTATCAAAACTCTGAGAGGAAAGCATGGTCCAGAAAGCGCCACTGTAAATACGTTCACGACCAACACAAACTACAAAACCTCTGCCGCCTGTTGGAACAAAAAGTTGACTGATTCGTTCATACGCAGGAGAGGTTAAGTAAATCTCATGCGTATCCTTTGAGTAGCGGATAATATCATCACTGGACAAAATGGGTTGCTTCTCTAGTTTAAGCGAGTTGAGCTCAGTTTCGGATGTGGACATTTCTTGAGCAGTCAAGTATATGGAAAACTCACCGACAGATACTGGCTCTACAGTAGGAGTGGGAGGAACCGTAGCAGCAGTAACAACCTCTGTGGATGGTAAAGTCGGAGTGCCACTCACTCCACAGGTAACAAGTATCAGAGACAACATAGAAGCTGGCACAAACCATCCTGCTTGTTTCACTATCATTTCAAGCACCTCCGGGGGGGAACCCTTGCGAAGGTTGGGCAGTAACCCTCAGATCAAAGCGTCTTCACCTACCGAGAATCGTCCTGTTACCAAGGCTATTTGCAACCTTTGCAAGGGTAGTTGAACGCTTATCAGCGAGATAGCATCTGCCAGATTCCCAACAGCACCCGTGAGCCAGGGATGGGGCTCTGTTGCTGCACCGGTGCTCTGCTCTCCGGTTGGGGGGCATCGTTGCGTACGGCGATAACCTGGCCCTGGTAGTGAAAGACCATGTTGGGGCCAGCCTGGAGCACCTGCTGTAGCTCCTTGTCTTCCGCCAGGGCAAAGTACTCTTCTGAACCGAACGCCACCACCCGCTCGGCCTTTAGGTTGGCCGCCACCCATTCGTCAGCCGATTGATCGGCCAGGTCAATCATCTCCTGGTCACCCAGCAACTCTAAATCCACCGCGTATTGGCTGATCTGGATCAAGTTCTTGGCTCCGTAGGTGACCACGTTGGCCCCTCGGGCCAGGTTGGCCTGCTGGGCGCTCTGGTAGGCCTGGTTCTGCAAGCGGGCCTTGACCGTGGCCCCACCCGAGACGCTGTTATAGTCCCACTGGCCGTCGCCGTCCACATCCTGGCGGTAAAGGCTCATGTTGGCCGCCGATGCGGCTCCGCTATCCTGGCCCTGGATAAGCAGGGTGGTGTAGGGCGTGACGATGCCGTATGCCAGCCCCAGGGCTTTGATCTCTGTCACCAGTGCCTGGCTCTCCCCTTCCACCCGGACCCGGTCCAGAAGCTGGCCCACTTTGCGCGTGGCCCACAGGCGAGGGATAAAAGCCCGGTCGGAATGGGTCTCCAGGACAAAGCTGGAGGCGTATTCCCGCTGGCCCCCGGCCGTCTGGCCGGTGAGGCGCACCGTGACTGGCCTGGACGAAGGCCGATACTTGCCGGTCAGCACCAGGCTGGAGCCGACGAAGAGATCGGGCAATTGATGGGGGTAGATTTCGCTGACTTTCATGCCCTCGAAAGCAATCTCTACCTCGGTCAAGAGCGGGTGAGCGATCTGGGCGTAGAACTCGGTCAGGGCCCGCTCCAAGCTCTGGCCTGGCTCGACGTAGACGACCGCGCCGTGGTTCTCGGCAGCCAACTGGTCCAGCAGGTGGGTGTTGACGTCGTAACCTACGCCAAAGACGTGGATGCTGGCCCCTACACCATCATTGGCGCGCCGCACGCTTTGGGCGATGAGGCGTTCTTCGGTGACGCCAGCCGTGGGCAGGCCGTCGGTCAGAAAGACGACCACTTTGGCCGCCTCGCGCTCCTCGCTCTTGGCCAGGACCTCCAGGCCGGTGGTCAGCGCGCGCTCAATGTCGGTGTCGTTGCGGGCGTAGAGCTGGTCCACGTACCAGGAGGCATCGCGGATGCTCCGACCGCTGGCCAGCAGCAGGTTGAAAGCCAGCACGTCCACCACGTCGTCGAAATCCACGATGGAGAAACGGTCCTTCTCGCCTAGTTGTCGCAGGATGAACTGGAGGGCCTCTTTGGCCTGCTCCATCTTTTCCCCGCTCATGCTGCCCGAGCGGTCAATGACAAAGACAATGTCCTTGGGTATGGCATCCGTTGCGGCCGTCGTGGAGCTGGGGGAGAAGAGGAAGAGGAAATAGCCCTGGCCGTCTTTTTCATAGTTGAGCAGGCCGGACCCGAACTCTTGGCCGGGGGTGGTGTAATAGAGCTTGAAATCTTCTGTGGGGGTGACATCCCAGTCGGTGTAACTAGCGCGCACCCGGTTGGAACTCGTTCTTTCCACCGTCACAGAATGGCTGGGGGAATAGACGCTGGCCACCCCCTTGGACGAGTGCAGATCTACCGTCACCGAAACCTCTTTTAAGTTGCTGGCCGAGTATCTCTCGGTGCTCAGGACGTAGAGGTAGCGGTAAAGGCCGCTTCGGGGAGTCAGCACCTCCTCGTACTCCAGGATCATCTCTTTGGCCCCCTGCGGGGGCAGGGTGACCTCCAGGACATAGGTTTCGCCGTCTATGTAGGCCAGCAGGGTGGGGTCCTGATGGTCCTTGATGGCCTGCTGGAAGTAGAGATTTGTCTCGCCCTGGCCCATGTTGGTCACGGCCTGCGGACGCCCGTCCAGCCTGACCCGAAAGTCGGAGAGTGCCGCTGCCTCGGGGATGGGGAAGACATAGCGCCCGCTGACCTCGACCGGGTAGGGATTGTAGAACCTCTGCGCCACTCTGGTCCTGGCGTAGCCGTCGTTGATTTCCACCGTCACGCGGTGGTACTCCACGTCCACGTAGCCCAGCTCGGCCGGGAAGGGGAGAATCATCCCGTCGGCCAGGGCGGCCAGGGTGCTGCCGTGCAGCAGGAGAAAGAGCATGATGGCACCGAGCAGCAGCTTGCGCCTTTTTGGGGGAAGAGAAGTAGTCATGGTAGTGCCTCCTCGTATAATATGAGTGATTACAGAATAGCAAAGTTGTGTGGCAGTTCGGTGGCAGGAAAAGGACAACAAGATGAAAAAACTGTAATCAATCTGTCGCCCATTTTTCATCTATTTTTCATCCTCATCGTGTATTATATGCATGTAATGATCCTTCATGACAAACCACCAACTACAACTTAAAAGTAACCATTCAGGGAGCAATAACTGAATGGCCTGCCAGTCGTGTTATAATGCAAGCTGATTATCGCTTCGCCATTGTTGCTCTCTTTCCAGCCAGAAGTTAGTGTGGGAGGTGAGAGGGTGAGATATTGAGAGCCGATTTTCTCTTGGCCAAGAGGAGGTCGGCTTTTGCTGTTTTTATATGCCCATTCGTGCAGAAATACACAAAGTATTAGTAGCCAGAAGCTAATTTTTACTAGCCAAAAGCCATCTAAAAAATAGTACTTTTTTAGTACTACCAAACAGGCGGAAATGTGGTATAATTGTATTGTGTGATAACTGATCATCTTCTGATAGCCGGTTTTTTACAACCCATCAAATTGGAATTCGGCTCTGGCAGAGGTGAAAAATCCCCGAGAGTCGGTTTTGCTGTGGTTTGCGAAGTGATGAAAGCAATACTTTCTAACCATTTTCTAATTGGTCTGTGAGATAATAGGGACGATATATAGTACTGTGGTACTATATCACAATAGCGTTGTTGCGTCGTAGCCAATTCACCTTCCGATAGTTGGGCCTTGATACAACCTATCAGATTAAGAATGGGCTTTGGCAGAGGTGAAAAATCCCGGGAGCCGATTTGTTATAGTTGGCGGAGCGATGGGGGCTATGCTCCGGTGGCTTACAGTTTGGTTCCAAGTAGCATCTGGGGGGCAACTGAAATGGCCGAAGACACATCCTGTGAGACCTTGCCTGTCTTGACACAGGACCGGCCGTTGAGCGTGCTCAGGCCTGAACATATCAGGCAGATTGATGACGCCCTGACCGAGATGGGACCTTTTGGCGAGGTCAGAATCATCAAACAGCGCGGCAAGCTGCGTTTCATCCAGAAAGTGGAGAGCTTGAGCATCATGGAGGGATCTGAGAGATAGGGTTGTCTGCTTGACTCAGGGGATCCCCACAAATAAAGACAGCCTTGACAAAGGTGAGAAATACCCGGAGCCGATCCACATGCCTGGTCAGGTGTCTGGGTCGGCTTTTTGTTTTGGGGCGGACATACCGTGGTGAATCAGAGGATCCAACAGAAAGACGCCAGGTAGCTTCGGAAGGAGTTGAGGGTGGAACTCAGGCAATATATCCAGATCGTTTGGAAATGGCTGTGGTTGATCGTCTTGGGCACGTTGTTGGCGGGTGGGGTCACTTATGGGGTTAGCTCCCAGTTACCTCCGGTTTATCGCGCTTCGACCAGCCTTCTCATTCGAACCGAGAGAGCGGGGGGTGACGATTATGGCACCGTCATCGTGAACCAATATTTGGCTGCAACTTATAGAGAATTGTTGACCAAGCGTCCAATCATCGAAGCAGCGGGCCTGAATCTTGGTCTGGCCCCGTCAACCATTAGTGAGTTGATGACCAAGATTGAGGTCTGGGTGGTTCCTAACACCTCAGTGATCCGATTGACGGTAGAAGACAACGACCCTCGTCTGGCCATGGAGCTTGCAAGCGAAATAGTATCGGTCTTTGTGCAGGCTCAACGAGAGTCAGGGGGGGGAAGTGGCCGGGACATTTTCGTGGTGGAGCCAGCGAGACAACCTCTGGAACCGGTAGCACCCCGCAAACTGTTCAACACGCTGGTGGCAGCCGTTGGGGGCTGTGCTCTGGCTGCCGGGACCGCCTTTCTCATTGAGTATCTGGACGATACGTTAGGCACTGCGGAGGATATTCGCCAGAGCTTGTCGCTGCCCACGTTAGCGGCCATCCCCCGTCCCAACGGTCATCAAAAGAGAAACAAAACCCCGATTGCAATGGCTGATCCCACGTCCTCTCTGGCCGAGGCCTACCGTGCCTTATATGCCAGAGTCCAATTTTCCAACGGAAACAGCCGTTTAAACGGGCTTGGCACGCTCAACACTATACTCATCACCAGCCCATTGTCCAGGAAGGAGAAGGCCAACATTGCGGTCAATTTGGGTGTAGTTATGGCCCAAGCTGGTCTCGAGGTGCTTCTTGTGGACGCTGACCTGCGGCAACCTCAATTGCACCAGGTCTTCGGGCTGACCAACGAGACCGGCCTTACCACCTTGCTGGCAGGGAATGGAAGCTGTCAGGAGTGTATTTCCAGGACGGATATCTCTAACCTGTGCGTGCTTTCCAGTGGACCGCCGCTGCCTGAGCCGCCAGCGTTGAGTTCGCAGCAGATGACTCACCTCATCGAGGAACTCGGGACCCAGGCCGACGTCGTTTTATTTGATGCCCCACCGGTTTTGGCGGTCGCCGATGTCATGGTGCTGGCTTCGCAGGCAGAGGGGACGGTATTGGCGATTGAGAGCCACTCTACCCGGCGCGAGGTGGCGATGCAAGCGATGGAGAGCCTGCACAGCGTGCAGGCCAAGATGCTGGGCGTGGTTTTGAACAAGGCATGAGACAGACAGTCCGGGCACTGGGAAAATAAGCGCGAGTGGTGAGAAACGTGATTGCAGGCAAACCGGTTGACAGGCGCTTAATAAAGGGGGGGCTGCTGGCCTTGCTGATCGTGGCCGAGATCCTCTTAGGGTCCCTGGTGGCGATGAGGCCGGAAGACTCACACCTGATCTTAGGAGTCGCCATCGGCTTGATAGCGGTCGTAGTTACTTTCATAGAGCCTGTCTTTGGCCTCTATCTGCTCATTGCGGCCATGTTTGCCGAAAACTTGTTGCGTTTGGGGGCGATAAGTACAGCAAGGCTGATAGTCATTCTGACGTTTGGCGCTTGGATAGCACATTCCCTCTCTCGCAAACAGTTTGAAATCATAGTTCCCCTGCAAGGCTGGCTCGCCATTGCATTTGTTGTGTGGGGACTCCTGTCGGCGTTATGGTCCATAGATACTCAGAAACTCTTCAGCGCTCTACAAACCCTGATCCAGTCAATAGGGCTCTATTTCTTGGTAGTCAATTTGGTGAGCTCTTTTAAAAAAATGCAAGTTGTCATTACCATTACAATCCTGGCTAGCCTGGCATTGTCGTCGCTGGCGTTCTCTCATATCATAGCAGGAGGAGCTACTGGAAGAATTGATATCACTCAGGTTTTTGGGACCGGTCCCCATGCCTTGGCCGGATATCTCGTGCCTGGTGCTGCCGTATTGTTGATCATGTCCAGCCGGGAAGTGCAAGTGATGCGCAAGTTGTTTCTCCTATCCGGTTTGTTAGCTACCGTACTGGCTATTCTGGCTACGGGTACACGCGCAGCAGTGGTTGCATTGGCTGTTATAGCAATAGTGGGCCTAATGATGGACCGCAAACTGTGGCAGGTGGTGTTGCCAAGCGTACTGGTGAGTGGATGGGGAGCCTTATTTCTTCTACCCCCAGCATTTGTGGAGCGACTTGAGTCTATCCTTGCGGCATCTGACAGAGGCGCTGGACGATTGGACATCTGGTTAGTCGCTCTGAATATCATCCGTTCTCATCCAATTCTGGGAACCGGATTGGACACCTTTGGGCGATCGTTTGACAGATATGTGGCCGATACGCCTGCACTGGAAACAACCTATGTTGTTCAAGGATGGGGATCCCACAATATGTTTCTCAACATACAGGCCGAACTGGGGATAATCGGTTTGGCTTTGTTCGTTTCAATAGTGGGAATGTCCGTTAAGGATGGCCTGATGGCCATACTGAACCTGAAACGTGCAGGGGATTATCCCATGATAACCTTAGTGCTAGGCACATGGCTTGGCCTGATGGGGATGCTGGTGGTATGTTTGTTTCTCGACTGGCAGTATACTAAGTATCTCTGGCTGCTTTTTGCCCTGGCAGAGGTGGCGCGGCGTTTGTCGACAGGAACAGACGAGGAGAAGGGATGAGCAATGAGGGTGCTGATCCTGTCTCACATGTACCCTTATGCGTCGGAGCCTGCATTTGGCCTTTTTGTGCATAACCAGGTAAAGGAATTGGCCAAACGTTGCCAAGTAATTGTGTTGTCGCCTACGCCGATGTCACCACCGATCATGCGCCGGCTTAAAGCCAAGTGGGCCCAGTATGCCTCAAAGCCAGAGATATCAGAATTGGAGGGCATAACGGTTTACTATCCCCGATATATTAACCCTCCTGGAAGGCATGGCTATGGGCCTGGAGCCTTCTTGGTTCGCTTGGCGATGGGCAATCTGGTGAGACGGCTGAGGGATTCTTTTGGCTTTGAGCTTATCCACGCCCATACCATTTGTCTCGATGGGCTTGCTGCAACCTGGCTTGGGCGACTGGTGGGCACGCCGGTGGTATGCACGCTGCACGGCTCAGACATTAATGTCTTTCCCCAGAGAAGCAAGCTCACTCGGATCGCCGCTCAATGGGCAATCCGAAATGTGGATGGGTTGATTGCTGTTAGCGCTGAGTTGAAAGAAAAAGCCCTTTCAATCGGGATTCCAAAGCGGGAAATCACCGTCATTCCCAATGGCGTTGATGTGCAGCAGTTCACCTCAATGGATCAAAGACAGGTCAGGGCAAAGCTTGGCTTGGCCAATGACAAGAAGATCATAGTCTATGTCTCCCGTTTGGATAACATGAAAGGATTGTCCTACCTCTTGCCGGCTTTTAGAACAGTGACAGAACATAAAGGAGACTGTTTGCTGGCTCTCGTCGGTGAGGGGCCTTATAGAGCGAGACTGGAGCAGCAAGTTGCGCAGTTGGGACTCGGAGAGAGCGTGATTTTTGCTGGTTTCAGGCCTCACAGCGAGATTCCAATGTGGATAAACGCTTGCGACCTCGTCGTTCATCCCAGCCTGCTTGAAGGATCACCTCTGCCGATTTATGAGACTCTGGCCTGTGGTAAGCCTGTGGTGGCCTCCCGAGTCGGCGGGATTCCTGAGGTAATTACCAGCGATGCCTATGGCTTGTTGGTTCCCCCGGCGAGTTCGGAGGCACTGGCAGAATCACTGTCTCGTGCCTTGGAAAAGACATGGAACTCGCGACTCATCCGGAGCTACGGGGTCCAATATTCTTGGACGGCTGTAGCCGAACGATTGCTCAATGCGTATCGGCAAGTGCTTCAGGAAGAACAATAGGCTTGGATCACTTTGGAGTGTTGGAACGGGCAATAAGGATGAGAGTGGAGAGGACAACGTTGAACATCCAAATTAAGATAGTGTGGTTTTTGTTACTGACGGCGAGTCTGTTATTGGTATGCATGCCCCGCTTCAATCGGCACGATTGGGGGCCTATTGGAAGACTGACTGGTAAGGATGACCAATCAACGGGGATGGGCAATGACTCTGCAAGGTACATCACGTATGTCCACTACCTTCGAGGGAATGCTCGATTCGATGATTTGAGATTTCCCTCTGCTTACAGACCACTGGTGCCCATGCTCGCAATGTTGTTGCCTTTTGAGGCAATGACTTCTATCAATATCGTCAACTTTCTCTCCCTTTTGACGACAGCCATTCTTTTGTATCACCTATTATACTTTATTGGTTTTTCATTTCATTATGCAATTCTGGGTAGTTTTATGTTTATTGTCTCTTTTCCTACCTTTTACTATGGAACAGTTGGTTATGTTGATCCAGTTCTGATCCTCTTTTTGACTATGGGGCTCTACTTTTTGTTCAAGAAGAAATGGGCCTACCTGATCTTGACGGTTATGTTCGGTTATCTGGTCAAAGAGACGATCGTGATTCTGATCCCAGTCTCAGTAACTTTTCTTATTCTGAATCGCGAACCCTGGAAATTAAAATCAGCTATGCTTCTAATCGTCTATCTGAGCACTATGCTCTTCCTCAGATTTATTTTCAGAGATGTGACGGGTACCAGTTATTTGCAGATATCACTCAGGTCATTTTTGTCGAATCTCCGAGTAAGAGCTTTGCTTAGTGTAGTGTTAACATTTGGCATTCCAGGCCTGCTCTCGATCTTCTTTCTTCTCAGATATCCAGTGATTTTCAATGGTATGAACAAGCCAGTGCCTTTTTCCCTTCTTTTCTCCCTGGTAGAGGGCATTTTGTTATCTATGGCATTGAGCTGTTATTCTATGTTTTCCGCTCACACAGATGGTCGTTTTATTTGGCCTTCGTATCCATTCTCAATCCCCTTATCCTTGTGGGCATTGGAACATCTGAAAAGTCGACGCACAGGCTATATCTAATAGGGCATCTGAAAGGTTCGGGCCGCGAATGTCCCCGTTAAGTGTGTCATTGGAGCATAAGCCGTGAAGGTCTGTCATATTACGTCTGTTCATCCACCTTTTGACACCCGGATTTTTCATAGAGAATGCAAGTCTCTGGCTCAAGCAGGTCACAGTGTTACGGTGATCGCACCGGCAAATTGGGAGCTAGGCGTTGTTGATGACACTCGGATAGTTACGCTGCCGGAAATCAAAAGCCGCTATGAGCGCCCCAAATTATGGTGGCATATTGTGCGAGAAGTCAAGAGGATGAAGCCTGAGATTATTCACTTCCATGACCCAGAGTTGTTGCTGATTGCTCCCTTTTTGCGCCCAGCCAAAGTGATCTATGATTGTCACGAGCCTTATGCTGAAACAACCTTATTGAGGGATTGGATTCCTCGCTCATTGCGTTATCCCTTGAGCCGGTTAGTGGCTACGTTGGAGCCCCTTCTGGCAAACCAAATCAATGCGATTATAGTAACCGAGGAAAGTCATGCCATTCCATTTCGGAGAGGTGGGCAGCCTGTTGTATTGGTACATAACTATCCTTTGCTGAATGACTTTGATCTGCCCCGCTGCTCTGATGGAAAAACAATCATCCATGTAGGAGTCAACTCTGAAGCCAGAGGCTGCACAACGATTGTCGAAACAGCGAAGCTGGTTGCCCAGCAAGTGCCAGAGGTCAAGTTCCTGATTTTAGGAGATTTTGACCCCCCTTTATACGAGGAAGAGATACGCAGGTTGATTGTCACCTATGGCCTCGAACAGAATGTCTCCCTGGCGGGGAGGATTCCCTATGCCAACGTGCCCCGGTGGTTGGCTCAATCTGATATTGGGCTCATTCCCTGGCAAGGGCCAGACAAGTTCCCCACACATGTCATTCCAACCAAATTGTTCGAGTATATGGGTGCTGGCCTTCCCGTTGTGGCCAGTGATTTACCAACGATACGACGGTTCATGGATGGGCTGGACTGTGGCTTCCTCGCGGAACCGGCTAACCCAGAGAAGTTCGCCGGGCTCATTGAGTATCTGTTGAGCCATCCCGCCGAAGCAAAACGCATGGGAGAGAATGGCCGTCGAGCCGTCGAGGGAAGATACCATTGGGAGACAGAGAGTGAGAAACTGGTGACGTTGTATCGCCAATTGGCGTAAGCGAGGTGGCTACTTTGGCTAGACAGGAAGGTGATCAGATGACGCAAAACGTTACTCTGGATGGAAAGCAGGCTGAATTTCGCTTAGCCCAGAGCCGATCCATGCCAGTTGAAAGTGAAAAGAGGAGAGAGCGCCTGAATCAACGGCTGGAATTTTTATTGGTTATCGCTTTGATCACAATCTACCTCGTATGGTTTGCCTGGCCGTTGTTTTGGTCAGCCTCAGAAAATTTACGTCTCGTGGGCACTTTTAACACAGACGAGAGAGAGCATGCCATCGTGCTAAAAGAGGCCATTGACAATCGCTCTCTGCGATTCTGGTTCGTGTATGGGTATGCGTATCTTAATATGGGGCTGCTGCCGCTATTTATCCTGAGCTATTTCACAGAGGTGTCAGAACAGCACATCATTGTCTGGCTGCGCATGATACCGGCGCTATTTGCCATCGCCACGATTGCCCTGACTTTTCTGATGGCCCGCCGCTACTTTGGTCGCCTGGCTGCCTGGCTGTCCGCCTTTCTCCTTTCCTTCACCGTCCTCAATTTCCTGGAAATGTCGGCTATGTCTCACCCGGATATCCCCCAGCTATTCTTCTTGACGTTGGGGATATACTTCTGTTGTCGTCTGGCTGAAGATGGGCACTTGAAGTGGCTTGTCTGGGCCTCGGCTTCAGCTGGCTTTGCCTTTAGCTGCAAATACGCGGGGCTGTTGTTGTTGCCTGTGATTGGGTTCTACGGATTACTGCAAACGATCCGGATGGATATGGCTCAGGTCAAGGTCAATAGCGACCGGGTGATCAAAGTTTCTCGCCTTTTGACTGCGCTCGCGGGTTTTGCCCTCCTGTTCGTGGGATTAGTGGTCGCACCATACGCTGCGGCCCCCTATATTGGCGCAGAGTATTTTGGCGTTTCAATGCCACAATTCTTCGATTCCCTTCGCGTCATAGCCATCGCTGCTGGCGCCGGCCTGGTTTTGCTAACCGCTGCGCCATTTATCTGGACCTTTATCCGGCAAAGGCCCAAACTCGCTTACCTGCTCAAGTTGGGGATGCTATCGGCAGTCACCTTCGCGCTGGCGCTTTTCGTCACGTCTCCTTTCAACGTTTTCAGTGTACGAGCGGGTTTTCTGCGAGGCTTTTTATATCAATCTCTTTACAGTAGTTTTGGACAAGTGTTTGCGGAGACAAGCAGTGGCTTGTCGTGGTTTAACCTTTTGTTGTCACCTCAATTGCTCGATATCGTCATAGCAGGTTTGGCAGCCATCAGCCTGGTTTTGACGGCATACAAAGTAGCCAGAGGCGGCTGGCAGCACCTGTTAGTGCCTGAGGCTGTCATGTGGTCCTGGGTAATCTTTTACTTTGGCCTCCTCATTTGGCGAATCAACCAGCGTGCCCACCGCACTCTGCTACCGATTATTCCGTTTCTGATTATCTTTTCCACCCACGCGGTCGGCTGGGTGCTACAATACGCTGTCACCAGATTATCCAGACGATTTACAGTTGGATTAGCCATTATCCTTCCACTGACCATTGTTGGCCTTGAGCTGCCTAAATCTCTTGAACGGATCATCGAGTTCCGTCAGATGGCCAGTCAACGTGAACAGGCGAGCACAGCCGTACTCGCAGGGCATTGGCTGGCGGAGCATTACTCCCCCTCCAGCCGCATTCTGTATGACCACTATAGCTATGTTCCTCCCTTATTTTCTGAAGCCCACGTGACCCCATTTGGGGGAACTCTCCAGCTTTTGGAAGCAGTTGACCCAGATATTGTCATCGTATCAAGTGAAATAGCGGACAGATTCTCTGACGTCGGGCAGGCGACAGTATACGTGAGAGATGAAAACTATTTTCTGGCAAAACGCGATTATTATGAAGCACTGCACCGCGAAGAGATTGGCTATGTGCTTGTGTGCGATTTCGGCGACGTTCAAGTGTACGCGAGGCAATGAGCACAGCGAGAATGGGATATGAGAAAGTCCATAGCGAGTGCGTTTTTTGAAATTGCAAGCAGGTTTCTAACGTTCATACAACTCTACAGATACCGTACGCGTATCAGACGTCTAATGGCCAGAGGTCTGGTCGTGGGTAAGAATGTGACGATCCAGTATTCAGCTCAGATTGATGACGTCTATCCTTATTTGATACGAATTGGTGATAATTGTTCGATTTCTAACGAAGTTCGAATCCTTGCGCACGATGCGACACCTTTCAAATTCACCAATGGATATACCCGGCTGGGCAAGGTGGAGATCAGAGATAATTGTTTTATTGGTGAGAGAGCCATTATTCTGCCGGGTGTTACGATAGGACCAAACGTGCTCATAGCAGCAGGGGCGGTTGTGAATAGAGACATCCCGCCCAATTCTTGTGCGGCGGGTGTGCCAGCCAGGGTTTATGCCAGGTTTGACGACTTGATTGAACGACATAAACAGCGAATAGAAGAGAGAAGCGTCTTTGAATATTCAGATTTGTCCTCGAAAGTAGAGGTTCGGTTGAGAAACAAAGTCTGGGAATCAGTTCAAGATGGTGACGCATACGTGAGGGGATTTGTGGGAAGATACCCCTACACGTTGAATAGCGAATAATAAAGGCCAAAATCCAAATTGAATGGACTAGGTATGCGATGAGGATTCAGTTTCCGGGGGGCAAGGCATTTGCCTTCAGCATTGTTGATGATACAGAGTTGGGTACTGTGGCTAACCTGAAACCGGTTTATGACCTGCTTTATGAGTTGGGCTTCAGAACGACCAAGACAATCTGGGTGAGAAAGGGATTGAATCCAGATCCCCTCTGGACTAGTCCGCAAGCGTTAGAAGACGAACACTTTTGGGCTAATTCGCAGACCTTGGAAGATGAGGACTATCTGGAATTTGTACTTGAACTCCAGCGCCAGGGATTCGAAATTGCTATGCACATGGCCGCCCCAAGCTCCAGTCGTAGATCAGAAACTATCTCTGCTTACCAGACATTCAAGAAAGTTTTTGGATACTATCCCAAGATAAACACTAACCATCCCAATGCGGAGAACATCTATTGGGGGATGGATCGTTTTGATAGTCCCTTCCTGCAAACTCTCTACGATAAGATAACCGGATGGGGTCAATTCTGGGGACACGTTGAAGGCAGCGAATTCTTCTGGGGAGACGTTTGCCAAAGACATACAAGATACGTGCGCAATTTTACCTTCCGGAGCATAAACACACTGAAGGTAAATCCGGGAATGCCGTATCACGACAGCCGTCGCCCCTATGTAAATTATTGGTTTTCAAGTTCCGATGGCGCTGATGTCGAAAGATTTAGTAGATTGATCTCTGAACGCAACCAAGAACGACTGTTGAGGGAGAAAGGATGTTGCATCGTCTATACTCATTTTGGTAAGGGTTTCGTGGAAGGAGAAAAGTTAAACACTACCTGGGAGCAATTGGTGAGAAAGCTGGCCCAGAAGAATGGTTGGTTCGTGCCGACTTCGGAACTACTTGACTTTCTTTTGGAGCAAAAGAAGATTGGAGACATTTCTTGGGGGGAGAGGATGTATTTGTCATATCGCTGGATGCTAGAGAAAGTACGGGAACACATTGCTGGCAAGTTGAAGGGTAACGGGTGATTGCAAATAGGGAGGCGTGGCGGCAATGAGAATCATGGAGACGATAGATATTCCTTTTGTCACAATCATTATCCCCATGTACAACGAGAGGGCTCACATAAGCGAGTGTCTGAACTCTCTGATAGAGCAAGATTATCCTCCGGACCGGGTTCAAGTCTTGGTTTTGGATGGCCTGTCGGTTGACGGTTCACGAGATATAGTGCACGAATTCATCCAGAAACATCCCTCCAGAAAAATTTCAATGCTCGATAATCCCCGACGTATCCCCGCTGCCGCTCTGAACATAGGGATACAGGAAGCACAAGGTGACGTGATTATACGCCTGGATGCACACAGCTTTGTGGCCCGAGATTTTATCAGGAAGAACGTGACTTATCTATCGAAAACTAAGGCGACTTGCGTTGGCGGACCAATCCAGAGTGTCGCCCGGTGTTTTCTTGGCCAAGCGATCGCTCTGGCTATGAGCTCTCCCTTTGGGGTAGGAAACGCTTTTTTTCGTTACGCTCAGAGGGAGCAGTACGTGGATACTGTGGCCTTTGGAGCCTATAATAAGGCGGTATTTGAGGAGATCGGTCTTTTTGACGAGGAACTGATCTATAGCGAGGACAACGAGTTCAACCACCGCCTGCGAAAGCACGGTGGAAAGATCTTTCTCACGCCAGCGATCCGATCATTTTATCATACCAGAGAGTCGCTCAAGGAACTGTGGAGACAATATTACCATTATGGATTCGGGAAAATAAAACTAATGATCAAGTCTCTCGACTCGATAATGATCCGTCACCTGGTGCCATTTACCTTTGTGTCAACTCTCCTCATTACCGGACTGCTAAGTGTATTTAATCTATTTTTCCGGTGGTTGTTCTTGCTTGTGCTGCTAAGCTATCTGGTTGCTTTGTTGTTCTTCTCTTTTAGAATCTCGGCTAAGCGTGGATGGAAGTATTTATTTGTTTTACCGGTGACCTTTGCCTGTCTGCATTTCAGTTACGGCTTGGGAATGTACGGTGGATTGCTGAACCTGGTGATGTCGCCGAAACACAAATATGCCGGGAGATAGTTATAAAGACGAACCCTCAGATGTGCATCTCTCTTGGTAATGCTGAAACATTGCCTTTCGCCAGCAAGAGCTTTGACTTGGTTATGCAGTTTACTGTCTTTACCTCTATTCTGGCTCAGCATGTGAAACAGAGGATCGCCAACGAGATGATCAGAGTAGTTAAGCCAGATGGCATGATAATCTGGTACGATTTCTGGGGCCTTGAATCCAAGAAATCCAAATGTCCGTGGAATCCGGCGTAGAGAGATAGAGACTCTGTTTCCAGGTTGTCAGTTCAGGTTCCATAGAATAACCCTGGCTCCCCCCCTGACGCGGGCATTGATTCAACATTCGTGGTTGGCATGTTGCCTACTGGAAAAGATTCCGCTGGTGTGTACTCATTATCTGGCGACGATAAGGACGAACAATGTGGCATCTTGAGGAAAAAGAGACAGCCTTGTATCTGCGAGACGTTTCCTTGAAACTCGGCAGCGGTGTAGTGGCCTTTGTGATGAACTTTGCTTCCGGAGTGATCATAGCGCGCACGCTGGGCGCTGAGGGAAATGGCCTGGCAGCTTTGCTCATCTTGATACCGACGATGGTCGCATCGTTTGCTAGTCTAGGCATTGACAAGGCAAATGGCTATCTGGCGGGCACAAAGAAGTGGAGTGTCCAGGTCTTGCTAGGTAATTCTCTCTCCTTGGCGGCAACGGTTAGCCTGTTTACCGGAGTGGCTTATTGGATAGCTATGCCGCTTACAGTGAACTTTCTCTCAGTCAAGGGGATAAGTCAACTTATGCTGAAGCTGGCCTTCGCGATTGCTCCCCTTGCTCTCATCGAAATGTACCTTCAAGGCATTCTTTGGGGACTGAATCGCATCCCTCAACTCAGCCTGGTGAGCATTGCCCGATTTTCTTCCCAATTAGCCCTGAGTGTCATTTTGGTCGTAATTCTCAAGCTTGGGGTGAAAGGAGCTGTTACCGCTGCCATGGTCACTCCTGGCCTTTGCATCGTGTTGTATCTGGTTTTCCTGAGAAATGAGGCCAGCGTGCGATTCGGCTACCAGATGAATGCGCTTAAGGATTCTTTAGCTTTCGGGATTCAGGTGCATTTGGGAAGCGTTTTGCAGTTTCTCAACTACCGCTTAGATGTTTTTATCGTCAATTATTTTTTGGGAGTCACCAGCGTTGGCTTCTATGTCGTGGCTGCCTCTCTAGCCGAGTTAGTCTGGTACCTACCCGACGCTTTCGGATTTGTCCTGTTTCCCAAAACAGCCTCCTCGGATCCAGAAACAGCCAGGCGGTTCACACCGAGGGTAGCACGACTCTCGGCGTTTATCACCACAGTAGCGGCCGTTAGTTTGTCTTTGGTGAGCAAAGTAGTGATTACGGTCCTATACACTGAGGAGTTTCTGCCCTCTCTATATCCTTTGTGGATTCTCCTGCCGGGAGTGGCGGCTCTTAGTTATTCGAAGGTCATCTTCAGCGATCTGGGAGGCCGGGGAAAACCCTATTACGGCACTTGTGCGTCGCTGATCTCTCTTGTCGTGACGCTGGGGCTTGACCTCCTACTGATTCCCCACTGGGGCATTGTCGGCGCAGCAATGGCCTCGTCGGCAGCCTATATGACCAATGCCGTGGCAGCCATAGTTTTTTACCTTAGATTGACAGGCAATAAACTCACCGACGTTTTGCTGATTCAAAAGAGTGATATCGAAGCCAGCTTTAGCGCAGGGCGCGAAATGGCGCTAGCGATAAGCCAAGCGCTTCGTACTTGAGCAAGGTTATCCAACTTTTGAGGGATAAACGATGGGCAAGAGAGTTCTTCTAGTTGGAGTAGGGGTGGCCATGATAGTGATTGTTTGCGCTTGCAGAAACAGTTCACTCCAATCTGTGGTAATGCCGGAGACTTTAACACCAGAGGTAAGCCTGGTTTCCAGCGAGGCCACGGCAATAGGTACAGCCACCAATATGCCCACGGCAACGGATAGACCGAACGAGACACCGATGGCAACCGTCATGCCTGCCAGTACACCGGCGGTGACCGACATTGCTACCGCTACGCTGACGGCGACCGACACCGCTACAGCTACACCGACGGCGACTAGTACACCTTTCTTTCCTTTAGGTTTCATGGGACCTGCGGACGAGACACAGTTTCCGCACATCGCAGCCGCTGGCTTTAACGTCGTCTTTGAGTTCAGGAGTGTCCAGGAGATTGACGAGGCCGAAGATTATCTCAATCGGGCCCAGGCAGTGGGGCTAAAGGTCATTCAAAATATGCCTTCGTGCAGAGCCTACGAGTCCTCCAATCCAGTTTGCGAGGAATGGAATGCGCACGTTTGGAGTGAAGCGGAATGGGGCGAATTTATTTCGCCCCTGGCGACCCATGATAACCTGGTCGCCTGGTTTTTGCCCGACGAGATAGTCAACTATGCCGCTGCGGCCGACCTGTACAGGTGGGTAAAAGCATACGACCCTCACCAGCGACCAGTCTATGGCAACCCGGGCACATTTGAACTCGCAAAGATAGCCCGCTTCCCGACTTTCTCAGATTTCCAGTGGGCAGCTTGCTACCCCGAATATTACCAGGAGCCGCGAGCGATTGTGACTTACGGCATGAAGCTCGATGCCATGGTCAGTCAAGGCACAGATATCAGATGGGGAGCCATCTTGCAGTTCTTTGACAGCGCCGAGTTTGGGAGGGGCGGGGGACATCCAACCGCCCACGAACTGAGAGCGGATAGCTACCAGGCTATCATAGCCGGGGCGACGGGTTTGTGGTATTTCAGTTATGATCTGGGCCGAGATATGGATGGGCTCTGGGAAGCAACCGTCACGATTGCTGATGAAATCATCGGCTTGGGCGGGTTGGATGAAGTGATCCTCTCCCCGGCTGTGCCTCAAAAGATTGTCAAGACCATCGTTTCTGGGCCGAGCCACAGTCCCCCGACCCAGGGTGAGGTGTATGACTCGATCCAGATGCTGCAGAAGGAGCACAACGGAACCTATCTCTTTGCCGTCAACATCGCTGCCGACGGCGTGGTGGTTGAGTTCAGCAACCTGCCAGTGGAAGCGGTGGCCGTGGAGGTTCTGTTTGAGAACAGGACGATCTTCGTTTCGGATGGCTCATTCCAGGACAGCTTTGCTCAGGACGACGTCCATATTTATCACGTCATCACTGGCATCTGAGATGGTTTAACATTGCATAAGGCAATAAGGAGGTATGATGATCAAGAGAAGGTTTTTGCTAGCTTGTATACTAGTGACATTGGTTGTTTGCCTTGGGCGAGATAGCTCCTCAGCGCAATCTCCTGCCGTGTCCTTCCCCTTGGGCCTCATGGGGCCTTCCGTTGACTATGATCCTCCATCGCTTGGGACTGAGGCGGAAAAGGTGGCTGATGTAGCTGCTGGCGGTTTTAACGCCGTCTTTGAGTTCCGAAGCGTTCAGGAGATCGATGAGGCTGAAGATTATCTCAATCAGGCCGAGGCTCTGGGGCTGTACGTTATTCAGAACATGCCCAGTTGCCGGGCATACGAAAACAATCTTCCAGAGTGCCTAGAAAATCCCGTTGATATTTGGACTGAGGCAGAATGGGCTGCTTTTATTTCGACATTATCCACCCATGATAATCTTGTAGCCTGGTTTCTGCCCGACGGCATAGACGACTTTACGGCGGCGGCTAACTTGTATGAATGGGTTAAGGAATATGATCCTCAGCAACGCCCGGTATACGGCCAACCTGATACGTTTGAGCAATCAATTGTCAATCAATTCCCAGCCTTTGCCGACTTTTTGTGGGTTTGTGCCTATCCAGAATACTTTGAAGAGCCACGAGCGATAGTGACGTATGTAATGAGGCTGGACGCTGAGGCTTGCCGTGGAACGGACACCAGATGGGGAGCCATTTTGCAATACTTTGATAGCTCTGAGTTTGGGGGAGACGGGGGGCACCCAACAGCTCGTGAACTGAGGGCCGATAGTTACCAGGCCATCATCGGTGGGGCCAAGGGTCTATGGTATTTCAGTTATGAGATGGGCCGAATATTAGATGATAACCTTTGGGAAGCTATGTCAACAGTGGCTGATGAAATTATCGGAGCGGGGGGGGTGGAGGAGGTGATCCTCGCACCAGATGTTCCTCAAGGCATCCAGAAGCGAATCATCTCTGGGCCCACTCAAAGCTCCTCTGTGCGAGGTGAAGTCTATGACTCGATCCAATTCCTGCAAAAGTGGCAAGAAGGTGAAGGGACTTACCTGTTTGCTGTCAACATAGCGACCGACACCGTAGTGGCAGAGTTTTCGAACCTGTGGGCGGAATCTGACACCGTGGAAGTTCTGTTTGAGGGAAGGACTATCTCAATTACAGGTGACTCATTTAGCGACACCTTTGCTCAAGATGATGTCCACATCTATTTCTATGCTGCTTCTCGCCCTGCCCCTCCTAAGATTTACTTGCCAATTATCCTCAAATCCTCGTTTTAGGTTTGCTGACGGAGGGCTTGACCATGCTACGCATCGCCTGGATTCAGAAGCTCGCCATACATTTTGTCTGTAACGTCAGCCCTGTGCGCTGGCTGACGATTGCAATTTGTCTTCTTGGCATAGGTTTGCTGTTCTTCTCAGGGGAAAGAGTGACCGCCGATCGGCCATTCAACGGGCTGGGCGTCACCATGGAAAAGCCAGTAGGAGTGCAAGATGCGGCCCTTGCGGCTGATTTAAGCCAGAATGGGGCCCTGGACATTGTGGCTGGTGAAGCAGACGGCGCCGCGCGGCCGACCAGCTTGGTCACTGCATCCAGCAACCAGGACTTGCCAGTGGTTTGGCCCAGCCAGCAATATGACCCGTCGATAGAGTTTGACAACGTTGGCGTGGTCATAGGCACGAACACCAGCAACACGTTTGCGCTCGAGGTGGCCGATCTAGATGGGGACGAGGATCTGGACCTGGTCAGCGCGGATACATCCGGCAGCATTATCGCCTGGCAGAATGACGGGACTCCCTTTAACGGCGGATGGACAGCACAACAGGTCGGGACGGCGTACCTGCCGGTAGGGCTGGCGGTCGGTGACCTGGACCGCGATGGGGATCTTGACCTGGCAGCCGCGCATGCAAACGGCGGGCCAACCATCTGGCGGAACGACGGCAGCCCTTTCAATGGAGGATGGTCATCGCGGCAGGTTGGGGCCTGGTGGAGGACTGTGGACACAATCAGAATCGCGGACATGAACGGGGATGGGCGTCTGGACTTGATCACTGGAGGGGGACTGCCCTGGTACCGAGAGCCAGATGATAATAACTGGGTCACCGTGTGGTATGCACCACAGTCACCATTCAGCCAGTCCTGGCTGGCGACAGATGTGGATTTGGCGTACTATACGGTGATGAGCCTGGACATTGGCGATCTGGACAATGATGGGGACAAGGACATTGTCATTGGCACAGAACATGCCCCGCCGGTGGGGGATGTAGATAATCCCGTCCCCCCTGAAGATTGGCCGGACGTCTATCAGGTACGGGCGTTTCGGAACGATGGAGGGGGAAGCTGGATAGCGCTCGACGTGGGACGTGATCCGGAGATTCAGACATTAGCCTTAGTTGCCTATCATGGGTATTGGGGCTGTACCGTCACCCACGTGGCCCTGGCTGACCTGGACGATGATGGAGATCTGGACATCATCGCTACAGAAAGAGTTGAAGGCGACTTTTTGGTGATGGGTTGGCAAAACGACGGAACGCCGTTCAGTGGAGAATTGTGGGCTCCTTCAGCGATAGCCAAAGGGGAAGTCTACTACTGGTTAGAGGATGACGTCTTGTGGGCTGAAGCGATAGACTTTGATCTAGATGGTGACCTCGACGTTGCCTCTGGCAGCGGGGCAGCGCTGGAGAACTGGCGGCCCCTGAACCTTTGGGAAAACACCGGGATCGCTTTCGGAGCAGTGATTTCGGAAACCCATTGGCTTCGCCATAACATCTCGTCACGCAGGGAACCCATTTGGACCGTGAGGGTTGCTGATTTCGACCAGGATGGCGATCCGGACCTAGCTACAGCATCTCACGCCCTGGTGCAGGGCGAGCCGAGCAAAATCAGAGTGTGGGAAAATGCTGACTTTAGGTTAGATGTCAGACCCACTAGCCAAGCTGGTGACCCCGGTGAGACAATCGCTTACACGGTAACGGCTTCGGCTTGGCGTGGGTTCAGTCAACCAATTGAATTATGGGTGAGCGGGCTACCGGCTGGAGTAGAGGTAGCTTGGGAACGCAACCCGCTGCCACCAGGCAGCAGTACCCTCTTGACTTTAGAGATACCACCGAACAACCCTGAAAGGAACTACTCAATGGGCGTTGTGGGTATCGGAGGGCGCTTTGTACGAAGTGGGCCTTTCAGTCTGAATCTAGAGGAGTATCAGATATATCTGCCAGCGATATTACGAAACAAATGATCTTGCCCAAACAAGTCAACGAAATAGGGAGTTGCATATGACCACCAGGCTTCTGCGAAAAGAACTGGTTTTGCCAGGAGTGCTTTTGGTGCTCTTGTTGGCTTTCATCGGACTGTTTACCATACCCATTCAGGCCCAGAGCGTGACCTGGTATGTCAATGGGGGTTGTATCCAGTGTGGTCAAGGGACGCGCGATGTTCCTTTCCGAACGATTGGTGAAGCATTGGATAAGGCCAGTGATGGGGACACGATCGTCGTGGCACAGGGGAACTATAGAGAGAATCTTTTCGTCAACACGCAGGTCACGCTGAAGGGCGGTTACAAGGCTCGTTCGGGGAGCTGGACCCGGGACGTCAACCGATATGAAACGACCATCACCAGTGGTGATAGAACAGTGCCGGGCGATTGGAACGGTGACTGGATTGGCTCCCTTAGCGTCGTCAAGGATGATTATGCCTACAGGATGTGGTATTCGGCCGGCAGCGAGATTGACGGGGAGGCTATCGGTTATGCTGACTCACCTGATGGGATCCACTGGTTTCAGCCTTATGACATCCCCCTACTGGGGCCGGGAGCACCGGGCGCATGGGATGAGGCAGGAGTAGCTAATCCGACCGTTCTATTGACAGACGCCGGGTTTGAGATGTGGTACGTCGGCTCAGATGCATCTGGCGCGCATGCCATCGGTCACGCAACCTCACCTGACGCTCTGACGTGGCAGAAGTATGGTGGTAACCCAGTCTTGCGTCCTGACTCGGCTGACGCAGATTCTTTCGGTTTCCCCACAGTCGTCCGGGACGGCTCAGGGAACTATAGGATGTGGTACTCGGGCGGAGGGAATATTTGGCTCGCCAATTCGCCCGACGGTTTGAACTGGACCAAACAACTGGGGAGCCCGGCGTTGACGCCTGGTCGTCTTGGCACCTGGGATGATGGAGAGGTCTACGCGCCTGTCGTAGTTTTCAACTCGGGCAGTTACGAGATGTGGTATGTCGGGGAAGGAGCGACCGGGTCAGGGATTCGAATAGGATGTGCCCGGTCCGGCAATGGCCTTACCTGGACAAAGTCGTGGGCCAACCCTGTGCTTGTTGGAGAGGCAGGCTATTGGGAAGAGAACGTTAGTGCCTTTCCAGCGGTCGTTGTGGAGGGGGCAACAAGCTATACGATGTGGTATCGAGGGGGAGACGATGGCCACCAGGCCATTGGGCGGGCTACGTCAACCAATGGCATGAACTGGACAAAATACGACGACAATCCAGTACTCAGCCAAGGCTCTCCCACTCATTGGGGCCAACCGGTTGTCTCTTTCGGGTCAGAAAGCGATGGCGCTGTCTTGGATGGTTTCACCATTCGCGACGGTTACGCGGACTATGGTGGTGGCATCTTTGCTTATGAAACGTCACCCATCATCCACGCCTGCCGGGTCGTTGGAAATGCGGCTTACTATAGGGGCGGTGGCATCTGGGTGGGAAATGGCACTCCTTTGATTAATAACACTGTGGTGAGCAACAATACTTCGGCCCACCGGGGAGGAGGCATTGCTATCAGCTACGCCTCACCGACTATTCAAGACAGTTTAATTGCCAATAACGCGGCCAGGGATTATGGAGGAGGGGTGGAAGCCTGGGGGCCTTCGCAGCCCATACTGGTGTCCACAGCCATCGCAGACAACCAAGCCCGCTGGGCAGGAGGAGTTTACGTTGGAGACAGCGTGGAACTTGACGTCTCCAGCAGCAGAATTGAGGGCAACATTGCCCAGCAAGGGGCCGGCATGCAGGTTGCATATGCTACGCTGACCATGACCAACACCTTTGTCGTGGACAACAGGGCAACAGCGGGAGGGCCAGGTGGTATGCAATTCTGGTACGCGTCTGGCAGGTTGGTCAATGTGACCATCGCTGATAACCAGGCAAGCGATGGGCCCGGAGGTATCAACTTTGGAACGGGCGATCCTGGTCGGCAACTCACCATTCTTAACAGCATCTTGTTCTTCAATGGCGGTGATGACCTGAGTTGCTCGAGCGGATCTTGCGGCGTTACCTACTCTGATACATCTGAAGGCATAGCAGGAACCGGGAACAGCTCGGCCGATCCTCGGTTCGTGAACCGGGCAGCGGGAGATTACCACCTGGGCACAGGGTCGCCCGCCATTGACGCCGGGACAAGCGACGGTGCTCCCCCCGTTGATTTTGAAGGTGATCCCCGGCCAGTTGGGGAGGTAGACATGGGCGCTGATGAATTTTCAGACTGAACGGGGAGTGCTGTGTTCCTGTTCGTGTTTCCAAAGGTTCTGACTGACCCAAGTTATTGTAACTAAAAAAGGAGGATAGTGTGAACCTTTACTGTCAGGAGGATCTATGTTTGATAATAATCTCAGCGATGTCATTGAATGGGATATAAGAAACTGGTCTGTGGCTTTATCATACTGGGAACAAAACACAGCGCAGGATTTATCAACAGCTTTAGCCCTTGAAATTGGGAGTGGACATGGGGGGTTATCACTTTGGATGGCTTTACACGGGTCCAGAGTAATATGTAGCGACGTGATTGCGCCCTCAGAAGAGGCCATTAAGAAGCATGCAAGGTATTATGTCTCGCATTTGATTGAGTATGAATCACTTGATGCTCTTAATATACCATACCGAGAGGAATTTGACATAGTGTTCTTCAAGTCCGTTTTAGGTGCAATTGGAAGGAATGATAACAAGGCTAATCAGGCAAAGGCAATAAGTGAAATATACCTATCCTTAAAACAAGGGGGAGAGCTGTTTTTTGCTGAGAATTTGGTGGCGTCTCCGATGCACAAGTTCTTTAGAAAAAGGTTTATCAGGTGGGGTAAAACTTGGAGATATGTCAGTGTTGAAGAAATGCGAGATTTTCTGTCTATCTTCTCAAGTATGAGGTATCGTACAATTGGATTCTTGGGAGCTTTTGGTCGAAATGAGAGACAAAGGGGAATACTGGGCGCTATTGACAGAGCGTTCCTGGATTCTATAGTTCCGAAAAATTGGAGATACATTGTGGTCGGAGTGGCCAGAAAATAGGTATCTACCAGCTAGCTACGTGGTGGGAGGGAAATATCACTTATGACAACACAACTAACCTCTAGGGACGCACAACAGGCTCCGGTGCGTCAGAACTTCTTGCCCTTTTGCCAGCCCGACATCGGGCCGCTAGAGATTTCTGAAATGGTAGACACCTTGCGATCAGGCTGGATTACCACTGGTCCCAAGACCAAAGAGTTGGAGCGACGCTTTGCTGAATACGTCGGTACTCGACACGCTATTGCGGTGAACTCCTGCACAGGGGGGATGCACGTAGCTCTGGCAGCGGCCGGGATTGGCCCAGGGGACGAAGTGGTTGTGCCCACGATGACCTTTTGCGCCACGGCCAATGTGGTGGCTCACCTGGGGGCCACTCCCGTCATTGTGGATGTGGAACCGGACACGCTCAACATCAATCCGCAAAGTCTGGAAGCCGCTGTTACGCTCCAGACAAAGGCGGTAATCCCCGTACACCTGTATGGTCATCCTTGCGATATGGATCGTATCAACGAGATTGCTGAGATACACCGGCTGCTGGTGGTCGAGGATGCGGCCCATGCAGTGGCGGCAGAATGGCATGGCCGGCGCGTGGGCACTCTCAGCCCAGCTACAGCATTCAGTTTCTACGCCACCAAGAACCTCACCACAGCCGAGGGAGGGATGATCACGACGGACGACGATGAATACGCCGAACAGATGCGTATCTGGGCGCTCCATGGCATCAGTCGCGATGCCTGGAAGCGCTATTCGGCTGAGGGCTCTTGGTACTACGAGGTTTCTGTCCCCGGCTTCAAGTACAATCTCACCGACTTGCAGGCGGCGCTGGGGTTGCATCAGTTGGCCCGACTGGAAGCGATGACTCAACGGCGAACAGAATTAGCGGTCAGGTACCAGGCTGGGCTGTGTGATTTGCCAGAGATCGAACTACCCACCGTCCGTCCTGGCATCCGGCATGCCTGGCATCTCTATGTGATTCGATTGCGACTGGAGAGGCTAAAGATTAACCGGGCAGAGTTCATCGAGCATCTCAAAGCAGAAGGAATCGGCACTTCCGTGCATTTTATCCCATTACACCGCCAGCCCTATTACCGGGATCGTTTTGGCTTCCAGCACGCAGACTTTCCTGTAGCGGATGCTGCATACCAGCGCCTGATTTCACTGCCTCTGTACACCCGGATGACTGAGCAAGACATAGATGATGTAATCGAAACTGTGCGGCGCGTCGTGCAGCGCCACCGGTGGTAGCTGAGTGGGGGTCATGATCAAGCGCATCTTTGATATCACAATTGCCCTGATCGGTCTGATCATCCTCGCTCCTGTCTTTGCTGTGATTGCGATTTTGATCAAGCTCGACTCACCTGGCCCTGTATTCTTCAGGGGCAAACGGGTAGGTCAATACGGGAAAATGTTCTATATTCTCAAGTTTCGGAGCATGGTCCCTGATGCTCCCCAAAAGGGCGCGGCTATCACCTGCAACGATGATCCAAGAATCACCAGGACCGGCAGGTTCTTGCGAAAGACCAAGCTGGATGAGCTGCCCAGTCTGGTCAATGTCTTGAAGGGAGAGATGAGCCTGGTCGGTCCAAGGCCAGAAGCGCCCACCTGGGTTGAGCACTATACACCCCAGCAACGGGTTGTCTTGACCGTCAAGCCCGGCATTACAGGATTGGCCCAGATCAAATACAGGAATGAGGAGGCACTACTGAGTAGAGCCAACTTGGAGACAGAGTATCCCCAGATCATGAATGACAAGCTGAACATAGATCTAAACTATGTGAAAAACCGCTCGTTTCTCCTAGATACACGCATTCTGTTGGAAACAGTTATGGTACTCTTTTCAGGTAGTGATAGACAGCGCACGACCGCGATGGTCCAGTCTAGGCTACCGATGTCGCGAGGATTAGTAGCCGTGGCTACCTACGAGCTAGGCCTGCTCAAGCAATATATACGCAGGATTGGTCTTGACTTGATGATCATTCCTTTTGCCTTTTATCTGGCTTGGTTGATTCGCTTCGACTGTCGTGTCCCAGCAGAGGAGTGGGAAATACTGACCATACGCATGTTGCCGATTACTTTTGTCTACATCATCATCAATCTGGCATCTGGCATCTATCGGCGACTGTGGGCTTATGCCAGTTTCCGTGACGTTGCCCTTCTATCTGAGACAGTTGGTCTGGGAACATTGATCCTGGCTGTGATCAATTTCGCTCTCACTAATTATTACCACTATCGTTTGTCAACGGGCGGTCTCATTATCGGCGGCCTGTTAACCTTGACTCTATCTACGCTTGCAAAGTACAGGCGCCAGTTGATAACCATATTGTTTGCCTCCCGGCCTCGGCCGGCTGATTCAAGTTTGGAGCGTGTGCTGATTGTTGGCATCAATGAGATGGCCCAACGGTTAGCGACTCAAATATATCTGGGAGGGGGTCAAAAGTACGAACTGGTGGGCTTTGTGAGTGATGATTCCAACGGCCAGGGCATGAACATCAATGGCGTGGAAATACTAGGGACCTCAGACCAGATCCGAACATTAGTACGGGACAAACAGATTGATGTCATCATTATCGCTCGCCGACCTTCTGATCGAGAGGAGATGTGGCGGCTTATTTCCACTTGTCAGGAAACTTGTGCCCAAATCAAAGTCTTGCCAGACATCGTCGAAATTATGGAGGGGCGTTACGAAGATCCTCTTACCCTGCGGGATGTGAGCATAGAGGACATCCTGGGCCGCGCGCCAGCGACCGTTGATGCTGAGTCGTGCCAGTGGATCCTGGCCGGCAAAGTGGTTCTGGTCACTGGTGCAGCCGGCTCTATTGGCTCGGAGCTATGCCGGCAGATCCTGCGTTTCAAGCCTCGCTTGTTGCTGGCGTTGGACAACAACGAAACTGGGTTACATGAATTGCAGCTCGAACTCGGTCGAAAAAGCCAAGGGCTGTTGCAGGTAGTGATTGCTGATATTACCGACTGGCGTAAGATAGAACGGGTCTTTCAGCAATATAAGCCGCAGGTGGTTTTTCATGCTGCGGCCTATAAGCACGTCTATCTGATGGAGTCTCATCCTGAAGAAGCGTTGCGAGTCAACGTAATGGGAACCATCGTTGTTAGCGAGATGGCGCGCAAGTACAAAGGGGAACGCTTTGTCTTTATCTCCACTGACAAAGCTGTCAACCCCGGTTGCGTGATGGGAGCCAGCAAACGCATTGGTGAACTGTGGATCAAGAGCCTGTCGGAGCACGGCGATACAGTTTTCACCACCGTGCGCTTTGGCAACGTTGTCGGCAGCCGGGGCAGTGTCGTGCCGACGTTTGCCAGGCAGATCGAGCGAGGCGATTCCCTGACCATCACTCATCCAGAAATGACCCGCTTCTTTATGAGCATCCCAGAGGCTGCCAGCCTTGTTCTCCAGGCAGCAGCGTTCGGCCAGAACAATGAGATTTTTATGCTGGAGATGGGAGATGAGGTATCAATCCTGGATCTGGCCCGCCGAATGATCCGCTTGAAGGGCCTACGGATAGACAAAGACATCGAGATCAAATTCGTTGGGGTGCGCCCCGGTGAAAAGTTTCACGAAGAATTGGCTTACCTTCAAGAGGTGAAAAATGAGACCCCTCATCCGAGGATCTACCAACTACAAAACCCTGATAGTCTGATGGACCGCGAAATCCTCCTGGGGGTGATCTCGATCTTGACCCAAAGCCTACGAAAGACTGATAGAAAGAAACTTGTGCGAGAAGGGATGTTTCAAATCGCTTCCCGTGACATTGATGGCTTTCTTAACAAAGTGGCTGGCCTGGACCTGATGCGGAACTGGCGTCAACTGGCCGATGGCACCAAAACGGAGGAGAAGGCAGAAGGGAGCGTTGTACGCTCAACCCCCAGGAGTCACGTCGTAGAGAAAAAGTTGTTTGCGCCCAGTGTATGAGCGGCTCTCCGTCTATGGTGCAAACATAGGTCGCTTAAACAACCAAATTTGACATATGATTGTACACTCCGGTTAGAAGTGAGAGGGATGACGTTGCTTGAGCACATTGGGTTTTGAGGATGCCAGATTGCTCCAACGGAACCTTTTTGATATCAAGTAGCGAACGAAAGGAGAAAACAGTTATGAACACCAGGAGAAGAATTTTGGTTTTGGCAGTGTTGGCCTTGCTTCTATTGGGCCTGTCCACTGCTCTGGCGTTGGCCTGTCCCCCTCCCGGCACCGGGACACCAGGCTACTGGAAGAACCATCCCGGTGCATGGCCGATGGAACAGATCACTATCGGTGGCGTGACCTACACCAAGACAGAGGCCATCGAGAAGATGAACACGTCTGGTAAGGGTGATAAGACCTATACGCTGTTTAGTGCGCTGGTCGCCGCCGAGCTGAACTGGGTGCTGAACTGGCAACCCAACGATGCCACAAACTGCCCCATCCCAGGCACAACATTCCGTATCCGAAACATCATGTGGCAGGCTAACGGGTGGCTGACGGAAAATCCTCTCGGCAGCAATGTGGGGGGCAGTTCAGACGCCTGGCAAGGTGGTGGTGAGTGGAAGTACAAGTGGCTGGACGCCTATAACAGAGGCTTGCTCTGCGTGCCGTCTCGTGACGATTTTGAGAACGACTGATTGGGGGTGTGCGGCAAGCAGGATCTGAGGTAAGTGCAGCATACTCTATCTACGATCCCGTTGCAGCATATCTGTGATGTCATGTGCTCAAGTGCCAGCTATAGAGTAACGTTGGTTTGTTCATCCCTCTCACTTTTCATAAGACTTAAACATGATGTGTTTTGGCTGATGTAACTGCCTCTTGTGATGCAATGGCGTGTCCTAAGACCAAGCCGATGGAGAATACTGTCGATGTGAATTAGAAGAATGCGCGATCTCACGGCAATACCTCTTGGCGTGGGCGGTTGGGCTACATCCTCCTGGGGGCAGTCTCGATCCTGAACCATGTTCCCACGCATGGATCGGTGGAGAACAACTTTTGTGGGAAGGGCATCTTTGACATCGCTTCTCGTGACATTGATGCCTTTCTCGATAAATTGATTGATCTGGACTGGATGCGACAGCGGTATCAACTGCCTGAAGGTACGGACGGGTAAAGTGACAGAAAAGAAAGCGTTGCGCCCTCAAGTCGCATGAGCCGCATCACCGAGGGTGCGTTACTTGTACCGAGTGTCCCAGCGAGTCTCCGCTTATGATGCAAACACGGAGCGCTCAACTAGCCCATCGCGAGGTGATGAAATGAAAATCTGCCAGAAACTATTAAAATACCTGGCTATTACGCTGTTTAGCGCGTTGTTGCTGGGAACTGTCTTTGCTGTCGTCGGATCGTCTGAATCAAATACAGCAGCAGCCCCTGTGTTCAGCACCAAAGGCATGGTTAGTGTGCAGCCCAAGCCCGTGTTACCCGGCGCGACGAACACCTGCAACCCCAACCCGCCCAGCGAGGTAGTCAAGCTGGTCTTTATCCACCATTCGTGCGGAAACAACTGGCTTGACGACGGTAATGGGGACCTGGGTGCTACCCTGGGAGACAACAATTACTATGTCAGCGATACCTACTATGGCTGGGGACCGGACAGCATCGGTTCATATACGGATATTGGACACTGGTGGCTCTGGTTTCGCGGTCCGGACAGCAGCACTTATCTGATCGCTCTGTATAACACGACCAATCAGAACGCTACATACACCCGTCCGATGTCCGATCCCGGCGGCGAGAACGAATTTATCATGTTCAAGTCTTGCTACCCTAACTCGGACCTGAAGGGAAATCCGGACGAACCTCCGACGACTGGCGATAACCCGCTGCGTGGAGAGTCTGTCTCGTCGCCAAATCACACTGTCGGCAACGCCAAAGGCATCTACAATGACCTCCTGGAGTACTTTCAAACGCGGCGGGACAAGCTCTTCGTGGTGATCACTGCCCCTCCTGTATTGGACGATACCTACGCAGACAATGCCCGTGCCTTTAACAACTGGCTGGTCCACGACTGGCTGGACGGTTATCCCTATCATAATGTGGTGGTCTTTGACTTTTACAACGTCCTCACCACCAACGGCGGTGATGCCGATACCAACGATTACGGCTGGAGCACCGGCAACCACCATCGCGTGGTCACGACCACGGCCCCTATTACCATCGAGCACATTACTAACGGCGACGACGATGCCAGCCCCAATGTTCTTGAATATCCCACCGGAGGCGGTATAAATAATCATCCCAGTAGCGCCGGCAACAAGAAAGCCACGGGCGAGTTCGTTCCCTTGCTCAACGTCTACTACAACTGCTGGAAGCATGGTGACTGCTGCCTTGGCGAGCTTGGCCAGAAGATATACCTGCCGACTATTTTCAAGAAATTCTGAACCATCTCACCAGGTGGAATTTAAAACACAAGGAGGATAACCCATGAAGTCGCGTGCAATGATTTACAGAATGCTCATCCGGGTATCTCTACTTTCGACATTGTGGCTAACTGCGCCAACAAGGGATGTCAGCGCGGCGACTCGTTACGTCTCGCCAGGAGACGACCTGTCTGCGGCTATTGCAGGCCTGTCGCCTGGAGACACACTTATTCTTCGCGACGGGGTGTATCATTCTTCCATATTCATTAATGTGGCTGGTACTGCAACACAACCAATCACAATTCGCGCCGAACATGACGGTCGCGCCTTTGTGGATGGTCAGAGCTCGAGGAAGCCTTGCGAGATCGTCAATAGTTCGTGGGTAAATGTTGAAGGTATTGTTTGTCACCACTCGCCTGACATGGTGTTCAACATCGCTCACTCTAACCACATTTATCTCAACAGGGTTTCCGCATATCAGGCCGGCCCTGACTACAATGATCACATCTTTGAGATATACCGATCGGAGAACGTAACGCTTGAAGATTGCGCTGCTACCGGCAGGGGAAGGAATGCCTACATCGCTTATGAATCTGACTTTATTACTTTCCGTCGTTGCTGGGGGCGGTACGTGACCAACGGCACTCAGCAAGGTGCTGACTGGATGCAGATTTACGGTTCAGCAGATTGCTTAATAGAAAACTGTGTAGGGACAAGGGAGCCGTCAGATATTTATCTGGACATCAATCAGTATTGGTACGCTAGTTGGAACCGCGATCAGGACCGCGTGGACAGAAACAGAACAGTTGGATGTGTTTTTTATGGGCACGACTACCATGGGCTCAACGTCATCTCAGTTAACCAGCAGCTTCATGGCAACAGTGTAGAGAATACTGTCTTCATTGGCAACGATACCTCGATGGGCTATGGGATACCCTATACTGGAATATTCCAGAGGGTAGATGACGATTTTGTCATGGATCGCCTAACGCTGGTTAATCACCGGACTGCTGTTAGTCTTAGCCACGATAGCAGCAGTCCCTGGCTTGACATAGTGGGGACATTGACCAACTCCTCGATGCTTCACAGTTCAACTGGTATCAACCTGACCCACTATCCACAAATCAATGTCAGTCTCGATCATCGTTACAACAACTTTTACAATGTCGATAATATCTACTCTGGGACTTCCCAGGGCCCGGGCGAGATCTTTGTCAATCCCGGATACGACATTTCTCAATACGGAAAAGGGGCCTATCTGTTTATTCCCCCTGCCCTGGAGGGCCAGGGAGAGAGCGGGGCCGACATTGGTGCTGAGGTGCTTTATCGGTCAGTTGGTGGCATTCCAATTGGTGAGAAGCTTTGGCCCTGGCCCATGGAGGAACGAATTTGCGCAGAGACCGCTGAGATTCTTGGCAACGGGATAGACGGTATCAGTGTCACTTATGAGTCCCATCAGGTGCAATATGACTATGATGGTGATGGTCAGTCAGAAACCTACAACTGTACTGGTGGCATTTGGAAAACCTTGCAGGGTGTATATCCAGACAGCACGCCAACGCCAACCCCTACTAATACACCGGCACCAACAGCGACCCACACC
>Ga0180438_10002063_pt1 | contig 33897 bp, 25 predicted proteins | sample SS_ome_12_FD_132455 | JGI IMG/M metagenome (GOLD analysis project Ga0180438, IMG submission 132455) | Hypersaline lake sediment archaeal communities from the Salton Sea, California, USA - SS_3_D_2 metaG | ecosystem: Environmental > Aquatic > Non-marine Saline and Alkaline > Hypersaline >... | reverse complement strand
TTTTACTATATTTGCTTTATATAAACCCGCGATGTCTTTATATGGGTATAACCCACATTGGGGTAAAAGTCATGCGCGCCCTCACGGACAATATTGCTTCGAACCACCATGGCAGGATAGCCCATGGATTTCGCCCACTTTTCTGCTGCTGCCATTAATATTCGCCCAATTCCTTTACCTCGATTTTTCTATCCACCACCAGGCCACCAATTTCAGCAACTGTTTCAGAGATTAGTAACACCCGGGGCAAAACATGAACCCAGCCAACAACCTCATGTTCCCTTATCTCTGCAACAAGGATGACTTGATCATCTTCTTGAGATAATGCAGAAAAACGTTTCTGGAAATCCTCCCTGGTTGTCGGGTAACCCAGCTGCTCAGATAAATCAATTAATACATCTATATCTGCGTCCCTTGCCTTTCGTACTTTTATGTGATCTTGTTTCATTGGTTTATATAATATATAATTATAAGATTATTTGCCTGGCACCTTTTCCTTTTTATCATCATGTGTCTTTTTTTGCCTCCTTTTAATATTTTTAATAAATATAGTATAAAATATTAATTTTATCAATCTCTAATTTAAAAAAATCAACATTTTAGGGTAATATTTTTAATATATTTAATTTCTATTTGATTATCCACTTTATGTCCCCAAAAGGAGGAGGGGGTTGTCTTTTGAGGGCTATTAAACCGGAGGGCATAATATTTATGGGCTCTATGCACTACGTCCGGTATCTTTCCGGCTATGTGGATGGGCAGGAATTGAAAGACGTTAAGCCTGCCCATCCGATCTTTTTTTGCTTTTTAGAACCATGATGCTTCCATTGGCCCGTTAGCCAGGGGGCTCTTTTTGAAAAAACCGCCCCCTGGACCCCCACAAAAACTTTTGTTTATGGGAGACAATGCCCCAAACATCGCAATATACCCAGACCGTGCAAATAGGCTCCCCGCACCGCGGGGCTGGACCCCCCAAAAAACTTTTGGTTATGGGAGACAATGCCCCAAATATCGCAATATACCCAGACCGTGCAAATAGGCTCCCCGCACCGCGGGTCTGGACCCCCCAAAAAACTTTTGGTTATGGGAGACAATGCCCCAAATATCGCAATATACCCGGGCCGTGCAAATAGGCTCCCTGCGCCGCAGGGCTGGACCCCCGCAAAAACTTTTGTTTATACGCTTATTCACCTCTGCGGTAAACGATGGACACAAGGGTTTTATCATCACCGCCCATATTGACCGATAATCCATACGGCCGGTCTTTGGGGATTTCGATCTGGGCCTCCCCAGCCCTCCCAGTCAACTGCTCCCACATGGTGACTGCCTGGTGCACACCAGTACAACCCGTGGGATGCCCCCACCCAATTAATCCACCTGTGGTATTAAAGGGTATTTTTCCGTCCCTGGCTGTATTTCCCTGGACAACAAAATCAGCACCTTCACCCGGTTTGGCAAAACCAATGGCTTCAGTTGCCAAAATCCCGGCAATGGTGAAACAATCATGAGTCTCCACGGTTCCCAGGTCATCTTTTGTAATATGGGCCGATTCCAGCGCCTCCTTGACCGCGATTTGCGTTGTTTTTAATACGGTTAAATCGTCGGGCGGTTTGGTAATATTTGCCTCTACCTGTGCCCAACCCAAAATTTCAACAGCCTCGCTTTTGGGGATACCGATTTTTTCCAAACCCTCTTCTGAAACAATGGCAATGGCTGAAGCACCATCCGATACTTTTGAACAATCAAACACATTAAGGTAATCCACAAAGGCCTTTGGATTGGGTTCGGTTAATGCCAGTGTTTCCAGGTCCTGGGTATTATTGTGATATTCCTGGGCAGTGGGACAGAGGCGAGCATTTTCAATGGCATTTCGATACCACCGGGCAAAGCCCTTTCTCGTTCGTTCCCTTCCGTATTTTTCAAAATATGCGCCCGCCCGGTTACTGAATTGACCAGGGAAAAAATAGGCATGCCCGGTTTTCCGTTCCTGGAACCAGCCGGCTCCAGCCAATATGTCTGCACCGTAGATGGCTTTAACGGTATTTTGAACCTCGACACCGATGGAGAGCACCACATCTGCAGTCTCTGCCAGTACGGATTTTATCCCGGCTATGAGTGCCAGGCCGCCAGAGGCACAGGCCCCTTCGACACTGATACCGGGTTTCCACAGCAAACCTTCATCGATCATGGGGAGAAATGCGGGTAGGTTGGCCTGCTTGTTAAAACGGGCTGCCATAAAATTACCAATAACGCCTTCATCTACATTCTGTGCGCCGCCAATTTTTTCCAATGTGGTCTGCCCGGCTTCTTTTATATAATGCTCGATGCCTGGCCGCGGCTTCTTGGGATGAAACTCTTTACGCCCCGTACCTAAAGATATGGTGTTATAACCAGCTGTCATGTATACTTTTCGTCTCAATTTTTTCATTTTATCTCCTCTAATTTAAAAATAGGGCCCACAGAACACACAGAGAGATACAGACCCCGCGCCGCGGGGAGCCTATCAAAGACCAATACCAAATGTCCAATAGCAAGTGACCAAAAACAAGCCCGCTTATTTTATTATCCGTGTTCATCTGCGTAAATCTGTGGCTAATTTTTTTCATTTTTTCATAATATTTTTACATTGCTAAGTAGTAAAATAATCGTTAATAGGACCATAGGCATGGTAAAAACCAGTGAGAAGTACAGTGTTGACATCCTCTGCTTTCTGGGCCACGTTGTCCGATACCAGTTTCAGGCTGATTTCCTTTGAACGTTTACCATACTGTTTGGCAAGTGTTGCACCCTGTGTATCCATTTTGAAGAGTGCTTTAAAAAATGTATCCAATATCTCTTCTTTGTCTGAGCTGCCAATGACAGCTTTCCACGGCATCGCGCCTTCGGGAAGCGGTCCCAATTTTTCATCACATACAGCCTGGAATTGGGAAATGGGGATATACTCTTTCTTATCCGGATCGTAAATACCTGTGGGACGTCCTTTTTCATATTTCAAAAAGCCATCCTTTTGCGAGCCGTCAGCATATTGCCCACCCAGAACTCCCAGGGAAATAAACTGATCCAATAGATCGCTGTGCAGGTCTTCGTCTTCCACGTGGGGATTCATAACACTCATAATATACTGGCAAACATCAAGTCCAACATAATCGATGAGTTGAAAGATACCCATGGGTCGGATTAGAAATTCCTGGCTAACTTTGTTGATCATATATAGGGCTTCAACAAAAGGCATCTCCTGGGCCAAACGCTGAACTTCAGATACTCCATGAAGGATATCCCGCATGAAATGTCCATTGCCGATAAAGCCGGCAAAATCATTGGAAGGAACGATTGTTTTCCTGAGATTTCTTGCGTATTCATGGGCAAAATCTACCAGCTCATCACGGGTTGTCTCTGCCCGAATCAACTCCACCAATTTCTGAACCGCAGGAGGATTGTAAAAATGAAACCCCAGGATACGACCTCCTAGATGGGCCTCTTTATCCAGTTGATGAATGGGAATGGAAGAGGTATTGGTGAAATACCAGGGGGATATTTTATTGTTTTTATCCACCTGGGAAAGTATCTTTACTTTCAACCCCGGGTCTTCCTTGATGGCCTCGAAAATCAGGGTGGATTGATACGCGGGCTCCAGCAAGGTGGTGGGCCGCACGATACTTAAAACATCAAAGATATATTGATCAATGATCTCTTTGTTTTCAATTAAATCTTCACGGTCTTCATACACCTTGCGCAGGAGTACGGTCTTTTTCTCAGCGGCTTTTTGAACCTGTGCTTTGAGAAATTTCATCACACCAGCCAGAACCTGGTCTGAAATATCCACTGCATTTAATACAAACTGCCGGGATTTGTTCTCTGGTTTCATGCTGAGGTCAGCCATTTCCATAGCGGTCAGCAGCAGGATGCCGCTTCCCATTTTTCCTGCAGCACCCAGCACCGTTACATTTTCAAGTCTTTCAGTATAACTCATAAAAATCTCCTATCTTTTTTTATAATTTACCATTTGGGTTCGCGTTTTTCCAGGAAGGCGCGCATTCCTTCGGCTCCTTCATTGCCAAAAAGGCTCCCGAATGCTTTGGACTCCAGTGCAGACCCTGTATCGAAATCCGACAGCCAGCCCTTCCGAGCCACCATTTTCACCTTTCGAATCGCTTTAGGACCTTTGGAAGCAATGGTTTTGGCAATTTTTTTCACTTCAGGCATCAGTTGGTCTGGTTCGACTACTTTTTGTACCAGTCCGATGCGTAAGGCATCTTCTGCAGTGATCATCTCGCCGGTAAGCAGAAGGTAGAGTGCGTCGGCCAATCCCACCAGACGGGGCAGGCGCTGGGTAGCAGCATAACCGGGGATAAGACCAAGATTCACTTCCGGTTGGCCAAACTTTGCTTTCGTACTGGCAATACGGAAATCGCAGCCCATGGCCAGTTCGAGTCCACCGCCCAGGGCAAATCCATTGATCGCTGCAATGACCGGGATTTCCATCAGTTCCAGGCTTCGAAAAGTATGTTGACCTGTCTTTGAGAATTCAGTGCCTTCTGCCTCGCCCATATCTACCATTTCTGCGATATCTGCACCTGCTGCAAAGGCTTTTCCTTCGCCGGTAATGACCATTACGCTCACATCATTACGAGACCCGATGTCCACCACCATTTGGTCCATCTCCCGGAAAAATTGCGAATTCAAGGCATTTAAAGCTTTGGGTCGGTTGATGGTAACAATGGCGATACCCTCCTCGATGTTGAGATTTAAAATTTCATATTTCATTGTCAAACCTCCTTGGTTTTTTTAATTAAATTTGACGCGATGACCATCCGTTGCACCTGGTTGGTGCCCTCATATATCTGGGTTACTTTGGCATCCCGCATCATCTTTTCCACCGGGTATTCTTTCATATAACCGTATCCGCCAAAAATTTGAACCGCGTCAGTGGTTACTTTCATTGCCATATCACTGGCAAACAACTTGGACATGGCAGATGTTTTTGCTACTTTTTTTTGCCCTGAATCCACCACTCGTGATGCGTGATAAACCAGGACCCTGGCAGCTTCGATTTGTGTGGCCATATCTGCCAACATGAACTGGATCGATTGGAAGGAGTTGATGGGTTTCCCAAATTGCTCCCTGGTGTGGGAGTATTGTAGAGCCTCATCCAGAGCCCCCTGGGCAATCCCCACGGCTTGCGCACCTATACCGATCCGACTCCGATCCAATAGACACATCGCAATATAAAATCCCTGTCCAGGTTCCCCTACAATATTTTCTTCCGGTACTTCACAACTGTCGAATAGTAATTGATTGGTAACAGAAGAGCGAATTCCCATCTTATCCTCATTTTTCCCTGTGGAAAAACCAGGGGTGCCTTTTTCCACCAGGAAAGCAGTGTGGCCTTTGTGTCCCTTTTCAGGATCAGTCGAAGCAATAATCATTACCAGGTCTGCTATTTCACCGTTGGTAATAAACTGTTTTACCCCATCCAGGACATATTTATCCCCTTTTTTAACCGCCTTTGTTTTAATTGCCGCAGCGTCTGACCCTGCCCCTGGCTCGGAAACGCCAAAAGCAGTAATAGAGTTACCATCTGCGATTTCAGGAAGGTATTTTTTCTTTTGATCCTCGGTTCCGAAAAGGATAATTCCTTTGGTGGCAATTGCATCCACAGCAAAGGAGACAGCAATACCGCCGTCGCCTCTTGCTAGTTCTTCGATTCCAAGGGTCAGTTGCATCTGGGAATCGCCCAGGCCGCCGTAGGCTTCTGGAACCATTATCCTGAAAAAGTCCTGCTTTGCCATCTCCTGGAAGATGTCACGGGGGAACTCATCTTTTTCATCCAGCTTCTTTCTCAGTGGTATGATACGTTTATCCACGTACTGTGAGAACAAATCTTTGACCATTTCTTCCTGTTCTGTTAAAAAATAATTCATTCAGACCTCCAGCGTGATTATGCATTTTTTTGATTTTATACTTTATGCTATATTTTATACGAAAATAAGAAAATAATCAAATAAAAGGAACAATGTTTATGATAATATGCTTCTTTTTTTCCCCCTCGATTTTTTTATTTTTAATAAATACCAATTGATAGCGCCCCAGGAATCCAGGACCCGGCTGCCAGTAAAAGACACCTCTTTCTCTGTCCAGGGTGGAGCCGATAGGAAGGGGTCTTAATTGATGGCCGACTAACTGGTAACCGATACATTCTAACAGTGGGGCAAGCCGCGTTTCTTCACTGCTCCCCACTGGAAATAATCGGACCTCGATACGCTGCAATTCTTTGATTTCAATGGTTAAAAAACCTTTATCATCTGGATAAATCTCTATAGGATTGGCATTTGGAAAATAACCCTTTTTTATGCTTACTGGTTGAAATTGATCAACAGGAATCTGCTTAAGCTTAACATTGAACGTTGAACGTTGAACATTGAACACAGCAGCCCCCGCTGCGCCATGCGAGTTCTGGATAGTAAAATACCGGCTTCCAATACCATCGGTGTTTCCTGCATCATCCGATGCTGTCCAGTAAATCGTATGAGCGCCATTGGCATAGGTGGAGGTATCAAAATCAAAATAGGCATGGGCACCGTCACTGTTGGCATAACCGGGAAAAAGAGAGGCAATATCTGACCTGTAAATATTATAGACCGGGTGTCCCAGGTGGACCCCGTCTACATAGACATCAATGGTTGAACCGTCTGTAGGAATGTGGTTGGGCAGGGGAGTCAGGACCCAACCATGGTTTCGGTACGCACTGCCAGAGGCAATACTGCCAGGCACAGGCGTATCTATGGCTCCCAAGGGTTTCACTGCATTAGCATTGTCACAGGTAATGGTTTTGGTTCCTAGCGTGACCTCATGACCGGAGCTGTCTGTTACTTTTGCAACCAGATTAAATGTTCCATTGCCGTTGTTGGGCAGGAAGTTGGTCAGCAGCATATAGCCCCAACCTGCTTTATCGTTCATAGGGTAGGTGGGGTAGGCCTGTTCAATATCCGGGCGAGCTCCTTCCACCAGCAGCGCATCCCCAATATAAACAAGTCCCATTCCCTCTTGCCGGTATATCTTCACACTGTTTATACCCACATCATCCAGCACCCACCCGGTAACCGGCACACTGCTTCTGACGGTTGAACCTTGGATAGGCGTTTCAAAACTCCCGAATGGAGCCGCATCTCCTCCCCATGAATAGACATTAAGGGTAACGCTAACCGACTGTGGTGAGTTGGAGGCATTAGGGTCAGATATCGTCATCGTACCCGTATAGGCCCCTGCAGATAAACCGGAAGCATCCACCGACACAGTCACGCTGGCATCGCCCGTGCCTGTGGAAGGGGTAGGGGAGAGCCAGGCAGCATCATCAGTGATAGTCCAGTTCAAAGTCCCCTCACCGATATTACTGATATAGATATGCTGTGCTCCTGTGGAACTGCCACTCATGACAGCTCCGAAATGTAATTGTGTCCTGTCAACAGCAATCACAGGTGGGTTTGGCTCTTCGAAAGTCGGTGGAGTGGTGGTCAGCTTGCTCAGAGACCTCCGGGTGGCATAGGCAATAAAGCCTTCGGCTGCTGCTTTTTGATAGACCTCATCAGCCTTTTGTACAGCGTAATCACACACAAAAACCGGGAGCCCGGCGTTCTTATATTTTCTCAAACGGGAGAGGTAATAATGGGTACAGCAGCTGGGGTAATCATACCCTTCCGGGTCGTACCAATCATCATTCCCTCCAACACCGTCCCACCATACCCCTTCCTGGGCAATGGCATCCACTGCATTTTTCAACGCATTGGCACCCACTTCGTTGATCAGTTCCGAGGAATTTTGCTGGACCACCAGGAAATCTTCGTTATACTGTTTCCCGTACGTCCGTATCTCTTTAATGAAGTTTAGCATTTCCTGTCCCGGGTCTTTACCTTCGTTTTTTGCTCGCTCTTGCACCTCATCCATTTCCCATGCTTCCACCCAGTCCAGGTAGACACCGTCAAATCCGTCCTGTACCACCTCATCCAGCATACTGTTGAAATAGAGCCCCTGGTTGGAGCCCAGAGTGGTACCGTAGATAACGATAGCTTTCCAATTGTCATTCCAGAAGGCCACAGGGTAATTGCCCGCCCATCCGTCCGGATCGCAGGCCACTACCCAGGGAGCCCATTGTTGGATTTGATTGATATAAGAGTTTTTACATTCACCATACTCTTCATAGGTCTTATGATTGCCCCAATACCAGCGCCATTCCTCTGCTTCTCCAATATCGATATATGCAAAAGCCAATTTGCGGTGAATGCCGTCGCTGGCTTTGGATGCTTTGATTCTATTCACCATATCCCTGGCATCAAAGTCAGGATCATAAGTCACTGTAGGCTCAATCACCACCATATCGTACTGGGAATTTACGATTTTATCGATAGCACCAGCACCGCTGGTATCCAGGTCTTGAAGCTGGTAAGCCCAATAGCGCACGCTGGAGAGAGGCAAAGGGCTGCTCTCTGCAATAGGATGATCAACGGTTGTTTCGTTTTGAATCCCTATAAGAAAAAAGCTCAAAAGTAAAAAGGAAAGGAAAAATAATCGTAAATAATGTCTCCGTATTTTCACCGCTCGCCTCCTAACGCACTTACCGGTCTCAGGTTGAGGATGAGGTTAAGGTTGAGGGAGGGGTGACTCTTTTTTCTCCTTAACCTTAACCTTAATCTCAATCTTAACCTGAGTTTTTTTCGATTCATGTTTATATAATAGCATGGAAATTGATTTTGTCTACCTTTAAAAGTTAAGAGAGAAGTGCACTTTAGAGTTTATTAATAATTTTAATATATGGAGTGGAAAAAATTAATTTTATTAATCTCCAAGGATATTCGTTTTTATATAAAAAATATCGAAACCTTGTTGAAAAAAAATTTTATTTCTGCTATTTTTTGTTTTTGAAAATCTTTTTTAGAGAAGAGACGATTTTAAATAAGGAACGATGAAAATAAGATAAGGAGGTATTTTACATGGGGTATGAAAAAAAATGTCTTAGCAAATGTGTGTTTTTAACAATATTGGTTGGGTTGCTGTCTATCTCATTTCAGCCTGGACTGGCAGATACACATACAGAGGAGAAATCGCTGAATCAAGCCCTTGAGTCTGTTAAACAGGCTGGAAAGATGGCAGGAGAGAAGGACGTAAAAAAAGAGTTAAAAAACGTCGGAAAAGTTTTGAGTGAAGCGGGTAAGGACCTTAAGAAGAAAGATATTGAAAATGCTGTCAACAAGATAAAAGTAGCTGTGAAATCATTGAACAAAACGCTGAGTTATCCAGGGGCGCAAGATGAAAAGCTCCTGGGGAAAATCAATGGCGCATTGAAAAACCTCTATACGGCAATCCGGAAAATCGGGGGTTACAAAATCACAACCAAAACTTCCCATGGACTTCATACGGTAACATTAAATACTCATGCGGGCTTTATCAATTTGAACCTGCCCGGTGGTATAGCTGCCGGTGATACAATATCAGGATCTTTGTACGTGCATAGTCATGGAAGGACCAATATAGAAAAGACAAAGAATGAAGGCGTACTAAATGGACATATGGTAGAGATAACGGAGATCAAGGGTCAGCGGACCCCTGTAACTAAAAAAATGAATTCCTGGATTATACCAAAAACCGCGAAGGTAATACACCCTGTTTTCACTGATAAGGAAGGGATTGTAGTAGGCAGCGCAGAGGTACTTGTTTATCCTCCATATCATCAACCCGAATTGACTGACTTTAAACTGCCTACACTGGGAACGGCGGGTAGGTTTCTTCATATCCCTGGACCTTTTGATGGGAACTATGATAATACGGAAGTGGTGGTTGGCGAATCATCAGCCAATTTGCTGGCAGAATCGCCGCTAGGTGCAACGGTACATACTCCGACAAACGGTATAGGCCAGACAACGATTACACTTAAGGAGGGTGACAGGGAGAAAACAGGTGAATTTCGACTCGCTTCGCTAAGTATTACAGCCGGAAAATCAATTCTTCGACCGGGTGAGACAACAGCAATGGCAGTAACAATAAAAGGACTAAATGAACTTAAAGATGAGGTACCGCTTGTATTGCTAAACAGGACACCGGCGATCGTTAGAATGGAGGGAGGCACCTTCCAGTCCCGCGTTATTCACGGCGAAAATATTAGGCCCGGCGGAATATATACATTGACTCGAACCCTGACAGGAAAAAACCGCGGGACATTTCGAATATGGGCGGAAATACAGCCCCAACTGGTGGAAGCAGCAAAAATTTTGGGCCAAATGACAGGCAAGGAATTAAAAAACGAAGGCTTTTCAGAACAAGAGATAGTGACAAAGATTGGAAAAGACTCCCTCAATTTTGTGATAGAGGATTTAAATCACTATAAATTATATGCTTTAGGGCCGAGCAATTTCAAGGAATATATGGAAATAGGTCAATCAAAGCCGAGCATTTTCACATGTGGTCTGGGTTTAATGGCATTAGGACTACTGGATTTTTTTGACTCAGTAAAACCGGAACATCAACAGTGGCTGAGAAATATATATATAAACAATGTTTTCAAAGGATTCCGTGAATAACTGTCACGCCGAAGGAGATGATTTTTCTTGCCTGACACCTTTTTTTACATCTTCATCCAATAAAGAGACAGTCATTTCAAATTTAACCTTAGTTTTTAGAATATTTAAAAAGGAGAGGAGACTCGGAGCCATCAGGCTTTTTTGCTCTATGTCTCATTTTGCTCTGATGTTTGAGGCTGATTTGTTAATCGCTTTGCCGCATAGCAGGTTATGAGCCCCAAAAGGATTGGTTTTTGCGGTATCCAAAACCGGGCTAGTACTTTGTCGCCAAAGTGTTCGCACTTGCTCCCCTGTCTCCTCATATATTTAATTTTTATTTTTCATCGAAATAATCAACCATAACTGTAAATGAAGCCAGCCTTATGTTCCGGTTCAATTCACGAAAACGCAGCCTGCTTTCCTCAAGATTCTTAACGGCTTCTGTATAAGATAACTCGTTGGGTTCGACAATATCCCTGTCCTCTTTGTATATCACACGTTGGAAAGATGAATCAACGACCTGTGTATGAAGTTCACCGATAGTCTCATTCAAACCTTTACGCATTTCCAGTGCTTCACTGAGATCGATGGTTTCACCCTGGTATTTAATCTGGTGGGAAAAATTTGCTTTTTGAATGGCACTATTGAGCTTACGTTTTTTATTTTCCCAATCCCTAACCTGTTTCCTGGCTTTTTTGACATCAAATTCATTACTGGGTTGAATTCTTTTATCTTCGGCCCTGGAAAAGGAAAAACGATCCCTGTTTTTCCTGGATTCCGGCAAGCAGTCTTTCAGAGTTTTAATTCTTGCATCATATTCTGCCCTCAGTTCCAGGGCTTCAAACAAATACAGCCTGTTCTTTTCGTCTGGCATGTTCGCTACCTCCAAAATTAGAATTTTTTTTATCGGAATCAACAATTTTAATACAAAAATGTAAAAAAATCAACTCTCACCATGATTTTATTTATTTTTCGCATAATTATTTCGACGAATATAATTTTTTTATATGTAATGTGTATTCTTGCCTAGCCGCTTCTTTACCCTCTTGGGTGTCATTTTTTTATCTCATATTAATAATTTTAATATATGCAGCGAAAAAAATTAATTTTATCAACCTCAAACTTAAAAAAATAAATATTTTAAGGCAATTTTTTTAATAAATTTAATAGGAATTCTATTTGTAACGGATTTTTTTACTTTTTTTTTAACAAAGTGATTTATACTTTCCTGATAGGCCTCATTCGAATTCGGTTCATTTCCACGAGAGAAAAATGGCACCTTTTTTCCCCTGGCATTAAAGTCAAGATCATAAGTCATCGTGGGCTCAATGACCACCATATCGTACTTGGAATTAACTTTAATGCCTCAGTCGTCAGGACACCAAACAGTACGGCAAAAGATACACTAAGCAGGGTTCCCAACAAATAGTAAGAAGGCTTATTTTTAATATCCTCCTTACGCACAATCTCCTTGGCGGCAAATATAAGGCCTATGGCTGTGAATTCCTTCATTAATACAAATGTAACAATCAAGAAATGTTCACAGAGACCTATCCAGACTCCAACTTTACGAACACCAGGTTTTATTGTATCTTTTAATGAGGGATCAACGAGGATTAGAATGCGCCTCAATAAAAGGCTCCCAAGAAAAAAACCACCCACATAACCAAACCCAATGATAAAAATTTTTATAACGATTGATATATTCATCTGCCGGCCATCGTAGTGCCATTTGCTTCATCTACAAGCTGAAACATATGCATAATTGCTTTTTCAGCATTATCAATTATTTCCCATTTGCATGAGTTGAGTGTTTTATTCACTTGCTGCTGGGTTCGATTAAGCAGTTTTGCCACTTTGCCCTGGTTTTTTTCCTGCTGATAGAGTCGTATAATTTTTTGTTGAAGTTCGCTAAAATTATTCCACTGCCACAGCAGTAAATTCATCAATGCTTCAACGGCCTTATCTATTTTTTCCTGTTGAGTGTCTATTGCAAAGGTTTTTTGTGTCTTCTTCAATTCCGTCATCATATGGTTCCCACGATAGAACGCGGGCCCGTCAATCACGGTACTCCGTCTTTTTTCCAGGCCTGCTTTAAGTTCATCGTATACAATGACCGAACGAATATCCGCTGGGAATAATTCTTCACGGAATATCTTAATCATTTCGTACACTCTGGCTATGGATACCAGCACCGCAGCCACTTCATCCCCCCTCGTAATTTCAAAGGGCGCCAAACAATCCTGGGAATATTCTTTATTGACACAAGCAGTGGCTTGATCAAGTTTTTCGGTTAAAATATCCCGGTCTGGAAAAATAGTAGAATCAATGATGTCCAATATCAGCACATAATATTTAACCGCCATTCTCTATATCCTTATAGCAGCAAACAATAATACGAAATAAAAAGGCCATCCGTCAATTACAATAAAAAAATATTGTATTTTTAAATTACAACAAAAAAAGGTTGTATTTTTAAAATACAGCAAAAAAATGTTGTATTTACGATTTACAATAAAAAGATGTTGTAACACGCATGCAATGCCCGACCTGAATTCTGGGCGATCAAAAGATAAACCAATATTATTCATAGGTATATTTTAAATGAAATGCTTGAATATTTCAATAACAAAAAATATCTCACATGCAATATCAAGTTTTACAAATTCCAATGACATCGATGAATTGATTTTTCTGATGATTTTTCTTTCTTGGCAACTTGTTTTTTAATTTATCCATATTATACGTTGGCAGTATTTTGAAATTGTTGATATCATAATTGATTATCTGAAAACTCAAATATTGCATTGTTTAATTCCTTTTTCAGATCTTCGATATCAAGCACCCTCTCTGCCATTGCTTCCAACCAAAGATTGTTGGGGAGACATTTTGCAAATTTGGAGAAGACAATGCATCGAAGTGATTGTGATAGTTCTTTCTCTAAGACTTCAAATTGAGACGACCTAATCTGTTTTAAGTTTGTCAATAAATCAGAAATCCTCAATGCCAATTTATTTCGATCATGGATATCCGATTGAACTTCCACATTCTTATAATTTGATACGGCCTTTCCGATTCCCTCGTGAGTGATGAATAGGGCAAGAGTTCGGTTGATTCTATCACCAGCAAAGGTCCAGATTTCCATTTTGCCTGAGTCGGAAATAGTTATTATCCATTTCCCAGACTGCCAACCGATGCCGTAATAATGGTTTCGGGCGGCAATAATTCCATCTTTTGCTTCATCATCAAGAAAGTCAGGAAAGTCTCCCTCGAACAATATTCTACCCGCTTCTTTTGCAGTCTCGATTGGAACATCACAACCCCTAAAAACAATCCAGCGAGGCGCATTTCCGATTTTTGTTCTTCTGACAATGACCTGCCTTGTTTTGGTTATTACTTTCTCTGCTTCCCATTCAATCCCACCCAGGACAAACAAAAAAGGCACAGAAATGGATTCAACAAAAGCGGAATCCAGGGTTCCAACCTGTTTTTTCCCTTCCATTACATCATACATAGGGGCGCTGTCGAAAACAGCGAAGAGACGTCTCCAATTTGAGCCGAGAAAAGCTTTTTCTCCTGCTTCACCAACAACCAGTTCACCATCCACATCTCGTAGATATTGTTTTTGAATCATCGACTGAACCAGTTCTATAAATTTATTTAGAGATACATTAGAAAAACAATATGCCTTAGACAAAATATTCCAGGCCTCCATTTTTTGGATTCCATAGTTCTGAAGACTCAAGCAGATTAATTGATGAGCCAGAAGATGATAAGATCTTTTTGATAAGCGGATGGATTCTGAAACACCTTTTTTCCCAAGGCTAACAACCGCAGTTAAAAGGACTAATTCCTCTTGTGAAGTACAAAATCCCCTGAAAAACTGTTTTTTACCTTCCCGCCGTCCGGTTCTTCCAACCCTCTGCAAAAAAGCTCCGGGGCTTGATAAGCCGCCGTATTGAATGACTTGGTCCAACTCACCGATATCTATACCAAGTTCGAGTGTAGAGGTGCTTATAATCGCCTGCAATCCTGTTTCTGATGCTACTTTTATAAGGTTTTCGGCTTCTTCACGATAATATTTGCTCACCGATGAGTGGTGAGTACGAACTCTAACCGGGTTTTTAGTACCTGAACTTTCGTTCATCTTCCGTATTGCAGCCGCAATGGATTCGGTTCTTGTACGAGACCTGCCGAATACAATGGATTTTTTTTCAAGTAATAAATTGTAAAATGCAATAAATTCCCTATAATGAGCTGGTTCTTCCGGGCGATCTTTATTATCCATATTTTTGTCGAAGAATTGAACCAGGTAATCTCTCTTTTTTTGCTTCTTTGTGGTTACATAAATTCTCTCACCGGGCTGCTTATTTGAACCCGCTAACCATTTCAGCATATCTTCAGGATTCCCAATCGTGGCTGTTAAAGCAATTCTTTGAAAAGAAATCTTTAATGCACATTCAAGTCTTTCAAGTAAAGATAAAATATGTCCGCCTCTATCCCCGAAAGCAAAATTATGGGCCTCATCGACAATGACCACTTCCAAACCCTTAAAGAATTCTGTCCATCCGGCTTTTCTCAGTAGAATGGCTTCTAGTGATTCCGGGGTTGTTATTAACAATTGTGAAGGATTGCGAAGCTCATTTATTTTTTCTTTTTGTTCCACGTCTCCATGCCATTTAAAAGCATGAAGACCACAAGCCTGTGCATATTCTTTGGCTCTTAATTCGATGTTATTTAGAAGCGCACGTAATGGAGCGAGGTATAATACTTGCACACTATTTTTTTTGTTTTGGGCAGCAAGGGTTAAAGTAGGAAAAAGCACAGCTTCTGTTTTCCCACCTGCCGTTGGTGCTTCAATAATGCAATCATGCCTTTCCAAGATTACGGGGATAGCTTCAATCTGGATTTCCGAAAGTCCCTTCCAGTCTTTTTCATTGATGAGGTTCTGCAGTCCTTTATGGAGACTTTTCAGTGCATTACTTTTCATCAGTTTAGCCTCAAACTATTCTTTAAGGATATCTCCAATTTCTTTTGCCGTAGTCGTGCTGTCAATAGGAAGGCTGAAAAATTCGTTTAAATCAATTCCAGGATTCTCTTCACAGATATCCAGAATATGAATGAGTTCTCTCAGCACCGGTCTTGGCTTTCGTGTTACATGTTCATCTCCAAAGGAAGTCCACTCCTGGACAAGTTTTTTTATAAAACCATCCGATACCAATTCATTAGAATTCCAACCGTATGCAGTGCCGTGAATGTCACGAACTTTGCTAACCACAGAAATAAGGCGTTCTTGGTTAAGTCCTTCCAAACATATAACAGGTTGCTTTACGCTCACCATTCCATTTGGTCCATCCGGTACAGCTACTCGATTATCTAACGCTTCATAGCTTTTCAATCCTGCCCGGTCGTCTTCAAAAAACGTATCTGTTCCCGTAAAAATTAGAAGACATCCGGGGAAGCCGTTCTTTCCGGTCTCATCGATCAGCATGCGGAGTGTTTCCAGGGCTTGTTCTCTATGGCGTGTATGAGGGAATTTACGTATCAATTCCAATTCATCCACCATAAGAAGAAGACCGTTGAATCGACCTCCTCCAATAATCTCAAGTAAAGCACGCATCCGTGGAAAAACCTGGTTGGCCTCCAAATACCCTCTAACACCAATCTCATTCAGCGCTTTTGAAGGCATTGACCGACTACCACTTAGCCAGGCTATTGTATTAGAAGCTGTGGCTAGGTCGCCGGTTATCCTGGCATGGTAAAATGCACGAAGTGCTGGTGAAAAACAGGGTTCAATATCGGCTATCGATGCCAATTCCGATTCAATTCTCTCTTCCACCAATGGCATTAATGTTTCTTTTGTTGAATTGTCAAAAGGCTTTAGGCCTTCGATTTGTGCTGTCCTCCGATGAACAGATAACAGCCAGGATTCCAGCACATCAGTTATTGCACAGGAATCTCGTTTCTCCGGTGTTCTTAGTCCGTTAATGATTCCTGAAAAGAATACTGGAAGATCGGATAATGGTTGATCATGGCCTATATTTATTAAAGACACCACATATTCATTGTCAAGGGCATATTGCCGAAGCCATGAGCACAGAAACGTTTTTCCTGCTCCATAAGGCCCCCGGATAAATTTGAACGCAGATTTATTGGAATGAACTTCCTCCAATAGATCTACTAAATGGTCCCGCGCATTCTCTTGGCCTACTACGAGAAGATCAATACTATTTTCAGGCACAACACCTTGCCTTAGTGCATTAATAACATCGCGCGCCGCAGCTTTCTCAATCTCACCCTTACTTTTTTGATTATCACCTCTCCATTCGTATATATTAACGCTTCTAACGCTTTTTATACGTATGGGGAGATTCCCAGCTTTTTTTAACTTGGCTACCATTTCTGCCATGTGAGCTTTTGTAAGAGACCACTCAATTCCATGGCGTTTAGAAGCTCGTTCAATGTCTTGCTCTGTTAGTGATTTGGTTTCCTTAATCAGTGCCAGTATGGCTTGTTCGTCTGGTTCCAAAACAGGATAATCCTTCTTTATGTCTTCTAATCCAGGAATAGGCGTAAGCTTTGCTTTCACATTTTTTAGTCCAGAATCACCGCCATTAACCTTTGGTGAGGTTTGAGTTTTTACCTCTCCCTTATTTTTTAAGTCTTCTGATTCCTCTGTTATGGTCGAAACAGTATATGTTGTTATGCCCCATTCTACCAATCGATCGATGAGTTCACTTTTTATTCCGGATATCTGGATTCCCAACTTTCGGCATAAATTGGAAAGTTCAACTCGGCGAAATCGGTTTAGCATTGATCTTTCGGACCATGGGCTTTCTACCAAACGCTTAATTTTTATTTCTTTTGATCCACTGGTTTTTAAGAAACTGGCAGAAAGAACATCGTAAAGCTGATCGTTGGAAAGGTTGTGCAAAAAACGGGTGAGTACACGATTGTCCATTTCTCTATCTTCCGGTTCATCGGGCAATTTTTTCTCAGGTTCTAAGTCTTCAGGTTTTATCAAGTCTCTCCCCTGGTCAAAATGTTCAATCATATTTCCAATAACTTCTGCTTTAACACCGCTTACCTGGGTTTTCGTTTGTCTGGCGAATTCTCTTAGTTCATCGATGTGCACGAGTCCCAATGCTTCGTTGGGAGGTACTAATGCATTTATAATCCGCTGAATTTGCTCATCTTTGCTGCCGCTCACCTGCAGTCCTGTCTTTTCTAGAATATTGTATAATTGCGGTTTAGTCATAGCGTTTAGAAGGCGTTCATAAGAATCATTTTTTAGATCGATGCCCCATGCCCTACGTATTTATAGAGCTACTTCGTCCGCTAAGACATAATGATTGTCGAAAGTTAAGACTAAACCGGTTACAATTAAATGATTTCTTGCTGATACAAAGGCATTGGGAAAATTAGCAAGTTTGTAGATATCCGGGTGATGTTCCAAAAGTAAATGCTCTCTTGTCCATATTCCCAATTCCTCACGAACAGCTTCTAATAATAAAGCTTCACTTCGTTCTACAACATCGTCTTCCCATGCTGCTTTCAATATTTTTAAATACAATTTGTAATCTTTTTCCCCGGAGAGCCCTTTACCGGATTCGGCCTTCATTGCCATTTCTTTGGTTTCTGAGAAGACTTTTTCCTGAAATCCTTCTATAGGAAGAGAATAACCGGGTGTTTCTAACAGACACTTGAGAAATGCATAAGTGGGTGGACGGGTGGGAGCTAACACTTTGGCCACATACGTTAAAGAACTTAAAGCGGCTGTCACTTCCTGAACAATAACTGCCCGCGGCAATCTTAAGTTAACTGCTTCCTCTACTTTATCGGCGGATAGTTTGTCTAAAGCCGTATCGGAATATTGCTCCAAGATTTCTTGAACTTTCATTGAACCATTCCTCCTAAATTTTTTAAACTAACACTTTTCAAAAAATCTCTTCATAAATCAATTTATAGGTCGTTAATACCCTGGTTTATCACTCTAAAAGTATTAACAACTGTTTTAAGTATATTAATTATCATAAACAAAAGAAAATAACAAGTTTTTTATCTTTTTTATATTACAGATGAGACTAAAAAAATGATTTTTGGCCAATCCTCAGTTGTTCTATATTTTTAAAAACTGTATAAAGTAATTCTGCAAGGTGGTATAAGAGATAACGGATAAGAGGCATATGTGTATTCTTGCCTGGCACCTTTCTTTATGCCTTTCTTTAACACCGGACGGGCGAGTGGAACATGAACGCATGATAGCATGAAAAGTTATTCTAAAACTGAATAGTTGCTTTTATACCTGTTGTCAAAAGAGGAGATTAATATTATAATAACGATATGAAAAAATTACCGATCGGGATTCAGACTTTTCGAAAAATGATTAATGAAGACTACCTTTATATCGATAAAACAAAAGAAATTTACAATTTTTTTATATACGGAGGAGATTATTATTTCCTATCCCGCCCTCGGCGGTTCGGAAAATCGTTGCTGGTCTCAACGCTTCAAGAAATATTCTCAGGCAATAAAGAACTCTTTAAAGGATTGTGGATATACGATAAAATCGACTGGAAAAAATACCCGGTTGTTCATATCGATTTTTCCAATATCAGTTACCAAACGTCCCAAATCCTGGAAACGGAATTGAATATAAAAATAGAAAAGATAGGTGCAATATACGATATTACACTGGATCAGCGAAGGAATTACAAAGGGAAGTTTGAAGAATTACTGGAGAAACTTTCGGAAAAGGAACGGGTTGTCATCTTAATCGATGAATACGATAAACCCATTATCGATTTTATAGAGAAAAAAGAGACTGCCGTGGCCAATCGAAAGGTTTTGAAAGATTTTTATTCGGTTCTCAAAGGCTCTGATCAATACATTAAATTTGTTTTCATTACAGGAGTTTCCAAATTTTCCAGGGTCTCGATTTTTTCCGGTCTGAATAACTTGAATGATATAACCATTGATGACCAATTTGCCAATCTCCTGGGCTATACCCACGAAGAACTATTACACTATTTCGAGGATAGGATCGAGGTCTTAGGCAAGAAAATCAGTATCTCCGGGAATGATCTCCAGGAGCATTTAAAACGGTGGTACAACGGCTATTCATGGGATGGAGATAATTTTTTATACAATCCCTTCTCAATTTTAAACCTTTTCGCCAAAAACCGTTTCGGTAATTACTGGTTTTCCAGTGGCACTCCCACCTTTCTCATCAATCATATAAAAAACCAGGGGAAAGATATCAGGGAATTGGAAAAAGAGGAAGTGGACGAATCGACGTTTGAGAGTTACGATATCGAAAATCTTGAAGTCATTTCTCTCCTGTTTCAAACCGGTTATTTAACCATAAAAGAGATAATACCTGTGGGAGTTAAATCCAAGTATGCGCTCTCGTACCCCAACGAAGAAGTGAAAGAATCATTTTTAAAGCATTTTCTTGCCAGTTATACAACAGATGAGCCGGGAATCGTAGGAAGTAAGATTTTTGATCTTGTCGACTCTATCGGGAAAGGTGACCTGGAAAGCTTCTTTAAAATTATAAAATCATTATTCGCGGCCATTCCCTCCCACCTCTTTATAAAAGAGAGGGAAGCCTACTATCATACCATTATATACCTCATCCTTACATTACTGGGGGTAACCATTGATGTAGAGGTTCATACAAATATAGGAAGGATTGATGCTGTGATAAATACAGATGACATTGTATACATTTTGGAATTCAAAATGGGAACCTCAATCGAGGCTCTCTCGCAAATAGAAAAGATGAAGTATCATGAAAGGTATTTATCCTCCAGGAAAAAAGTCAGTTTTATTGGAGTCGGATTTAATGAAAAAAACAAGAATATTTCCGATTATAAGGTAAAAATGCTATCATAAACACTGCAAAACCATACCACAGGGGGATTTTTCTAGCGTGGCAGCCTCTTTACCTTTTATGTGTCAATTTTATCTCATATTAATAATTTTAATATATGCAGCGAAAAAAATTAATTTTATCAATCTCCAATTTAAATAAATACTACTCTGCGAAGTAGCCTTGCTACGAAGCACGAGTTAATATTTTAAGGCAATATTTTTAATAAATTTAATTTGAATACTGTTTGTAACGGATTTTTTTGCCTTTTTTTTAAAAAAAAGTGATTTATACTTTCCGGATAGGCCTCATTCGAATTCGGGTCATTTCCACGACAGAAAAATAACCCGCCCAATTAATTCTTGACTTAAATACTTCTTTAACCATTTTAACTATATTCCCAGGTGAAAGGGGCGGAATTCTGAATAGTATTATACCACATTAGGTCAGACAGGCATGGATATCTTCCTGGGTTAAACCGGGATAATTTCTAAGGATTTCATCTTCTGTCCAACCGTTTGCCAAAAGATCAACGATAAACTCCACTGCTAGCCGGGTCCCTTTTATAACCGGTTTTCCGACAAGGATACCGGGATCGATTATTATTCGTTCATTCCAGATCAATTGTTATCTCCTTCTATTTAATTATAGAGTAAAAAAAAATCAGTGTCAACTTCCAAAATTTTTCATCAATTTTTTTTGCCCGAAGTCTTCATCTAAAAAACTCTTGTATTCGTTACGGGTTAATGTATTCAAAAAGAATAATACAATATTTTTTCAAGGTTTTTCAACACACAACTCGCAACGCGTACCTCGTAACACGTACCGCAAACCTACCACCTACACTTAAAAATCAGGGGGTGGATGTTGATCGCTACCTCCGAACCTGTCAAGACCCCCCGGCTGCCTTTTATTTTTCTTCCTTGCCTGTCTCGCCTGCGCCTCTGAGATCTTCATGGTAGAAATAGGTCAACAATTCAAAAATCACATGCATACGGAACTCACGTGATATTTTATCTAAACAATTTTTCCATTTATTTTCGTCAATAGTCTCTCCTAATTTTTCTTTTTTTCTTTCTTTTTTGCATATATCTTTTGTCTTTTTAAAGATATCAATACCCTTATAAATACGTTTTTCTCTGTAGTTGGGATCTGAGATAAATAGCTGCTTTAATTGAAAGTGTAAAGCCTGTTCCAATTGATAAAAGGCGGTTCTTGAATGGCGAACTTTGGGATAAAAAACTCTATTATTAAGCGTGTTTTTATGTTCAGCCAAATATTTTTTCCACTCTTCCTTTTTTTTGCCATCTTCTTCAATTTTTTCTTTTAATAATTCACGGAACTCTCTGCGAAGGAATGCTTTATTACTATCAAATATCTTTTTCTTTAGCTCATATTCGTCTTCCTCTACAATAGGCTTACCATTCTTTTCTCTAACATATCTATCATGTAAATATTCTCCAATTTTTTTCAATGTATTTTCATTTTCATGACCATTATCCATAATCCTGCTGAGAATAGAATAAGATTGGGGATCAAATTCGCGAAACTTCTTTTTATTTATTTCCCAATCCATGACTGGCATGCCCGCTCTATTTCTCAAACGGTCTTCGTAATAATCGGGTGCATTCATTGATTCAATAAAGTTACCTCCAATTTCAGGTGAAAGTGCGTTTTTCAGCATCACGAGCGACCAGAAGGTAACGCAGGTGACACTTCTATAATACTCGTATCGTTCATCAGTCCCATCTTTCCCATTTTCAATAAGATCAATCTTTGCTAATGGTAAAGGTAATAGCTTGTATTCACTTTCGTGAATTAAGGAAATACGGCTGCACCAGTTTCTGGATAAAATAGCTCGATCACGGAACTCACCTTCACTGGGATTAATCACACCGGCTCGATGAACTAATCTTAACATCAATTTAATTGTTTCTTCAAAAGGTTTATCATCTAGTTTCAACACTGAATCATTTTTGTCTAAATTTTTGTTTAATTTATTTAAACTATTAGCAATCCAACTCTTAAAATCTTTCAAATCAATGCGCTTTAAAAACAATCCATATATATCAAATCTCTCTTCAATCTCTATAATATGCCTGGGTTTTTCCTCATTTTTTTCATAGTTATGGGAAAGTGTAGAAGTAAGCTTCTTAATGTCATTCCCACAATCACCTATGTAATTTTTTTTGAATTCCTTAAAAACAGAATTTTGAATTTGTTTTCTAAATTTTTTTCTGTATCCGGTTTTAGTATATTTTTCCCCAATTTCAATTTCATATATGTCGCCTCCATGACTCCATAAGAGTTCCATGAAAAAGGCTACAAATTCAGCTTTTTTATCCAATGGTGGAAAAGCAAACGGGATAATCTGATTATCACCATTTCGTTCATTATATTCTGCGACCCAGCGAAGTAATTCCTCCCAAGTATATTCATTTTCTTTCCATGCTTTATCGTTTTTTGAATCAAACTCCCACTTTTTGTAGATTTTTGCAAAGAGTTTATCTAGTGCGGTTGGGACTTGGGTCTGCTTCATACTTTTGTAGTACAAATCCTTATAAACCATGAGGCCATAATCTCGATAACACGGAATAATGTCTAGGACTAAATCTTTTACGCCAATATAACGACTTTCTTCATCTTCATTCTTTTTTTGCAGATTGCCATTTTCTGATTTTTGTCCGCTATCATCCTGATTGGGATCCTTTTTTCGTAACAAATACAGTTTTTTTAAATGTTCCTCACTGGTGATATTCTGAAGCAGCTCACTTTTCACATATTTATCAAGTTCAGCCAGTCCTTCGTTATCACGGAATGCTGAAATAACATGGTCGGCTACACTCAGTACCCGTGTATTGGCATGTCCGGCACTAAACTGGCCTCTAAAAGACCAGAACTCCGTATATATACTTGGCTTTTTCACCAGTGTGAATTTGGGGTCGTCCCCGGGATAGCGGTACTTATCAAAATCCTCGATAATTTTCTTATTTATGAACTCCTCTGCCGGGTTTTCGTAAAACAATTTGAAAAATATCCTTGGGCTTTCAATATTACTGGTATCTCCAGCCAGTAAGTTTTCAAGGTCCCAGCCGCTGTCCTCGATTTCAATTTCCCGTTTTGAATCGATAATCATACGCAATATTCTTGAATCATGATGGCGCCCCCTGGCTTTTTGAATATAGATTCCTTTATGAATCTGGTTGTGCATGTCGAAATTACGGATACAAATAATCAGGTCCACAAGAGAAGAGACCTGCTCTTCAATTTTATCAATGGATCTAAAAAATGCATCGGAACGGCAGACAAAAACCGTTGTGATTTTTCGGTCTCGCAGGAATTGAATGAGGCCTGCCAGGAAAACCTTAACTGCAGGCTGACCGCCTCCTTTTGCCCTCTCCAATTCCGTAATCGAATCAATCACCAATCGGTCTATTTTATACTCTTGATGAATAGCCTCTAACGTATAAATAATTTTATTTAAATCCAGGTTGATGGGAGGAAAATCGATAAAATCGAATCTCGGCTCTTTTTCTTTTGTTGGATGCTTTAAATCCTTATTTTTTGCAAACTCAAGCATTTTTTTAATATCTTTTTTATATTCACCTTCAAAACCTTTTACTGCAAATTCAAGTGTTCCGATATCCCCTTCAAGGTTAATCCACAACGTATGCTCGTTATTTGGTTGATTTATTCTTCCAAACCCATTTAACATAAAATTCAATGCTAAAAGTGTTTTACCGGATCCGGCACTACCTACCAGCAGAATTGTCTCCCCTCTTTTGAATCCCTTCTCTTCATTTGGCAATGGCAGTAAATCGTCCAGGCCAGAGGTTCCGGTGCTGATTGGTTTCTCCTCATTTTCATTTTTGTCCGAAGTACTTTTGCCTGGAATATCTTTAAAAACCGAAATATCGGGAAACACATTAAAGCCTGCTGTCAAATAGGGGCCTATTTTGTCATCGTTATCTGTTTTTTTTCTTTCTTTTTTTACTCTTTTTTCGGAAATCAAGCAGTGCTGAGACTGCTCCAGGTCTTCCACAGTCATTAAAGCTCCCGAATGCGGGCCTTTATATGCTTTCATACCTCTTAACTTTTTAACGGTTAAACTCAAGAGCTCGCCAGCCCATTGAAGGTTAATAACGCCGTCTACTTCGAATTCCTCAAAGGTATTTTCTTCTCCCCGGTCCTCTGTCATAAAAATAGAGGTAATGCGTCTACATTTTAAATTGCGTATTAACCGTCTCAGGATTTGACGGGCTTTTGTATCGCCGCCAAGGTCACGGAAACGGCTAATACAATCAATGACAATGAGATGGGGAAGCTCCCTATCAAAAATGGAAATCAATTCATCCATGACAATATCTGGGTCTTCCCAGGCATTGGGGGTTCTGATTTTAATGAGTGACCGGGTAACCTCTTTGATATCTGCTTTTTCCCAGCCCACAGCATGAGCATTATTATCGTCTTTTTGTATGTATCCGTGGAGATCGTTGATCAATTGATTGACATCTTCTTCAAAGGTCAAAAATCGTGCCCGGTATTTTTTTAAATAGAGCGCAATTTGCATCCCTAAAGTTGTTTTACCAGTTCCGGGTGCGCCTCTAATCAAAAGGCAGTGCCCCCTGGGTAGACCGGGTACTTTTTTAGTCTCAACCTCCTTTTTAGCTGGTTCGGTAGTCTTTTCCATACTACCGAATATAATATTTAAGCCAGGAACTCCGATATCCTGAACCGATTTTCCAGGGCCTTTTTCGGATAGAGCCAGGGGTTTACCGAACTCGATAATGTCTTCGATTTTACCGGACATTTGCTCAAAGGTGTGCTCGTCTTTGTACTGATTCCATAATTTTTTTACATTGGCCAAAAGGTCACGGTCTTTAGTAAGACGGTACTTGCCGGTTTCTTTATTATAAATAAGATATCCCTCCATGGACAACAAGTTGCAAATTTCCATTACTTTGTTTGAGGGGATCCCTGTGTGGTGAACAATATCATCTATTTTATACATTTCTCACTCCTCTTCATAAAAAAGATTTAAAACAGTCATCACTTCAAAGCTGGAAGGAACAATCAGGTCACCGGTTTCATAAAAAACCTTTTTAACACCTTCGGTTTTTTTCTTCTCTTCTGGATCAAGTATCGACTTTGAATACTCAACAATGGCTTTTCTGTTTTGAGATGTATAAGGAAAGCGATCTTCCGGGTTAATATTTCCCAATACTTCTTTATAGATAGTTTCTCGAAGAATTTCTATTCCTTTTTGAGTGTCTTCAAAACGATTAATTTTCTTTTCAAACTCATCATCTTTATCAATAAACAGCTTTGTTTTTGATTCCTCAACAGAACTGTTCGGTTCACTATCTTTAAGACCTGCGAGAAAATAAACAAGCTGTTTTTTAAATTTGAAATATATACGGGTCATTAAGTGCTCCGGTGACTCTTTATTTTCATAGGATTTCTGGATAATTTCCTCTAATTCTACCTTTTCTAGGTATTTCTTAAAAAGGTTTTTTAGTACTTTTCTTAAAGTACTGGATTGCATTTCTTTTTCTTTTTTATTTATATTCTTATCATAAACGATCTTCTTATTCAGACTTTCAAGATGATTTTTAAATTGCTTCTTTAATTCAATATGTAATTCGTTTGAAATATCTTTGGCTGGATTTTTATCTCCAGACAATACAGTCCATTTTATAATTCCTTTTAATTTTTCAGTATTGAGAAAATCAGCTACAATGTTATTAGGTTCAGTTTCTAAAACTTTCGGTTGATTTTCCTTTGTTTCTTTAGAATCAATTCGGACCTGGATTACGTTTTGTTGTCTTTTCGAAGTATTCAAGAAATAATCAAGGAGTCTTTTTAATTCTTCTTCAAAGCTGAGCAATCGATGCTCCATTTTCTTAAATAGAATATCTAATATTGGGTTATTTTTAAATGTTTCCCCAAATTGGTCGATAAGCAGAGGGATGTGGGCTCTTATGACCTCCAGGAATCCAAGATCGTAGAAATCCTTTTCATTATGGTAACGAAGAATTCTAAAAATGCTATTATCATTATCGAACCTGCAGTAATGAAAAACAACATCCAGTTTTTCCATTATCTTTATTTTCCCATCCTCTTTCCGTATCTCCTCCTGGGCCTCTACCAAAATAAGTGGTATGAACCGGCAGGCTCTAAACCGGGCAAAAGGAGAGATGATGCTTTGAGCCATATCCGTACAAATGAATCCTTTTTGATTGTCGTATTCAGTGGCTTTTTTAAATTCTTCAAGTGGATTATATTCGTGGGTATCACCCTTACCCTCAGCCTCAATTTTTCTTGCTACCCTGGCAATTGTTATCTCTGTTTTATCTCCGTATTGCAATAAAGCTTCGGCCAAAAGCAAATCCAGTATTAACTTATTTTTTTTATTACTTCCGTCACTTGATATTTCATTCCCCATTAATAATATCTGATCGCAGCCTGAGAATCTGTTTGGTGAGTTCTTTATTTTCGGGAGTATTTCTTTGAGTTTTTCCGTCCAATTATTTGCACGATTAAGATTGTCCCACCACTTATTAAAAAGGCGCACTGTTTCCTGTCGTTCATTTCTGAATTTACGAATGATACTCTGGGCATAATCAGAATTTACCTCCTTGTGAAGGAGGCAAAGTATTGCTATCATGACAAAAAAATCATTTTCACTTTTTATATCATTTTCAAATTGCTCTTTAAAATGCTTTTCATATATATTTTTTAGAACGACTTTTAATCTTTTTAAATCATCTATTTTTTGTTTTTTATCATTTTGATATAAATTTAATGAGTATGGACGATGTTTCATGCTTTTGTCCACGTCCTCTTTTATCTGTTCGATATTTTCTAAATAATTCAACTCTAACAGTACAATAAAACTGCTGTAGTGATGATATTTATGGATGATTTCACCAATATGTAGGGCATTGTCTCCCCCTGCAGCAACCAAATCCGATAAGGCTTCATAAATACCGGCATAATTCATACCGATATCATGAAGATGGGCAGCGATATAGAACATGATTAAATTTGGACGTAATTGATCAATAAATTTGATTTTAAACTCGTCTGTAAAATCCTCCTTCGCATCAGTATGATTTAATCGGTACAAGATTTTACAATACTTTTCCAGCAGCTCCCCGACATTTGATATTATTCTGTCAATGTGCCCATGCCCTTTATCCTCGTAGCCTCGCTGGGCAAATATGGCTGGGGCATTTTTACAATCGATTTTCCAAAATTTCTTACTCCAATCATTCAATTCATTTAATATTTCATTTTCGTTATCTTTATAAAAAAAATGTTTAAGAAATTTGTTCAACGTAACCTCCTTCTCTCAAAATTTCTGTTTCCTCTGTTTTCAATCCTTTTACTCCCAAACAAAAGTTTTTTATAAATCGTATTTTATAATAGATAAAATAAAATGTAAAGAAATAAAGAATTTTTTTCAAGAAAATATGTTAGGCGTTACAAGTGGGGTGTATCCTTGTGTGGCACCTTTTTTTTCGCGGTTAAAATTAGAATTGCTAATTGCTGAAAAAAATATACTTTACTTGAAATATAAAAGGTTTTCAAATAAAATACTCTTATGATCAAAAAAATCAAAATTGAAGGTTATAAATCTTTCAAGAACATGGAGCTTGAACTAAAACCTTTAACTGTAATTTTTGGTCCCAATTCTTCCGGTAAAAGTAACCTTCTCGATGCCATTTTTTTCCTTTCTCAAGTGGTTTCAAAGAAAAACATCAAAGAGGCCTTCGAAGGACACCGGGGGCTTCCCCTGGAAAGCTTTTTCTATGGGGAGAAAGGGTATGAAGGAAACCTTAAGCAGCCCAACCTACAATTTACCTTTGAGGTTGATGTTGAGATTTCCCCACTGGTTAGAGATAAGGTTGAACGAATTATCCTGGAAAAGAGAAAAGGAATCGATTCTGCAAATTCAACGAAACATATTGGTATAGAAAAATTATTACGTTATAACCTTACGATTGAAGCCTTACCTAAAACCGGCTATTTGAGAGTTGAAAATGAACGGTTATGCGCCATAAAATCCAATGGCCAGGAAAAAAAACGGAGAGCTTTTTTAGAAAAAGAAGGGGGATATATCCACCTGCGCATGGAAGGACAATCCCATCCGACTTACCACCAAATAGGCCTGGATCATACCATCGTTTCGACAGCCCTGTATGAACCTCATTATCCACACATAACCGCCTTTCGTTTGGAACTGGCAAATTGGTACACCTATTATCTCGAACCACGAATCTTGATGAGAGAGGAAGTGCCGGTGGCTGAGATTGAAAGCCTGGGGCCCAGGGGAGAAAATCTCTCTGCATTCTTAAATACATTAAAACACAAGTATAAAAAAGACTATGATCATTTTAATCTTTCCCTGAAACAAATTTTGCCGGTGATCTCTAATATCGAGGTTGTCCAATCAAAGGAAGGACGTGTGGGACTGCATCTTTTCGAAAACAGCCAACGCTTCTCTTCTCGCTTAATATCTGAAGGTACACTCCGTTTAATCGGGCTTCTATGTGCGATTCATCCAAGGAATCCAACCACTCTGGTGGCCTTTGAAGAACCGGAAAACGGGGTTCATCCGGTTCGGCTTAAATGTATCAGTGATCTATTGAAAAATGCTTCGCTTCAATATGAGAAGCAGATTATTGTGACCAGTCACTCGCCGATACTCCTTGGGTATTTTGCTGATGAAGAGCTTTTTGTATGCAGCAGGGAGGGAAATCAGACCTCCATTAAACCTTTCAAGACATATGGCACGATGTTCCGAACAAAAGACATTAGACGCGCACTTGAAGAAGGTATCTTGCGGGGTGATATTGAAGCATAAAACAAGAATTCTTTATTTCCTTGATATTTATTTTTGCCTTCTATGAGAAAAGAGCCCACAGAACACACAGAAAACACAGAAAAATTATTTCCGACCTCTTACCTCTGTATTTATCCGTGTTTCTCGTGCTACGTAGCGAAGCTACTTCGCAGAGTAGCAATCCGCGTAAATCCGTGGCTAATTTAATTCGTGTTTCGCCGACAGGTTAATCGCTGCCAATTGGGGTGACCAGGTGATGAGATTTAATCTTTCGACATTGTTCTTCGGTGAGTTGGTCATTCACATGGTCATAGTTGTCAGACATTAAATTCTCTATACCCTCGGGCGTATGTTCCAACGAATCCAATAAAATATGACCCAGTTCATGCGCCTCTGAAACATAATTGGGATGGCGGATTCTTTTATTGAGCAGCATGGCAACACTGAGAGAAAACCAGGCGGTATTCTTGATGGCATCGGAAATCTCCTCATTATCACTGTGTTCCACCCAGGCATAGGCATTGAGTTTGGGAATGGACCGGAAATAAAAAAGAATGGGTTTTGGGGTAGGGGGGACCTGCTGCGCTATTTTTTGATCCCTGTACCCTGGACGGCTGAAGTCGATCATCTCATCTGGAGCACCGGCTGTCACAAATTTTATTTTCCCAATTTTTATCCCACACTGCGCGTAAATATCAGCCAATTTTTTTAACCGTTTGAGGATGACTTTTTTTTCCCAACCCGTTTCCCTGAACATGACCAGTGTTAAATCGAATGTGTGAGTGAAGACTGGTTTGGATTTCCGATAAAAGCGATTGGTATCGATATATTCGATCTTTGGTTTAAAAAACCCGGCGTTTTCCCAAACCATTTCTTCTTTCTCCACTGCTTCCTGGGCCCGTATTGGTACTAAAGAGAGAACCAGGGATAACACCAATGCAAAGGTTTTAACGTTTTGCCGAATCATTCTTTTACATTCTACATCTGTATTTACATCTAAATCGCTTTATTATAGATACAATAGGTTTCTGAGGGTTCGATAATGACAAAAAATTGTTTTTTATTTTTTCTGGGTTCGATTTTTAAGTTGATCCAATCTTTTGCTTCTTTTTCGAGAATATCCATATTAACTCGCTGGGTTTTCGTATCCATATGGATTAAAAACATCTCCAGTTTTTTATTTTTCATTTCATTGGGTAAAGGTACAGTGAGGGTAAAAGTGTTTTTTTCCCCATTTTTTATTTTTTTATGTCTTACCCTTCTAATTTTTCCCAATGTTCGGCTCCAGTTTCCGCCGCTTACCACGTTAAGGGCAAACATTTTCTTCTGGACCGGGTCCATTTCGCTGTAACTGCAGCTGCCTTCTGCATAGTTTGACGTATAGATCCGTATCCCTTTCCGTTTACATCTGATATCGATTTGAAGTTCCCGTCCGTTTTCTGGCTCAGTATAGAAAGCCATTTCATAGTAGGCAGCAGTGGTTTTTTTGATTCGTTTAACAATCTCCCCAGGATTGGAGCCAGCAAAATATTTTCCTCCACTTTCACTGGCCAGGTATCTCAAACTCATCTCCCCGGACTTTCCTTCCTCATTGGTGTCATTGATTCTCCTGGGATTGATGGTATAAAGTACACTGCCGCCATAATTAATGGATTTAACAATATCGTTTAGATATCTAAAAAGAAAGGTGGAATAGACCCTGGAGTCTTCAGCTGTCTGTGTTTCGTCTTTGTATAAGATAGATTTGAATTGCATGGCACGCAAATCTTCTGCTCCAAATTGTACTGGATCGATTGGCTCTCTTTGCATATAATCTTCCGTTGATTTCGAATCTATTTTAAAAGCACCGCGGGACATCCCTTCGGATATTAAAAAAACCAGTTTGGGTTTACTGATGGTTTTGAGTATATATTTGAAGTGGGCAAGTATCCGACTGAAATGCTGTATCTGGAATTTGTATCGTAATTGTTCCGAAACAAGGGTGAGTCTTCTGAGAGACTCCCAGGCATCGGTCTCTAACCGGGCATCTGTAACAATGGAGAAATCGATATTATTGCTGAGCTCACGGCTGCTGTATAATTGGGTGGCCCATCGCTCGATGGGACGGCTGAGTTTTTTAATATTTTTTATTAATTGTTTTTTTGATTTCCCGTTACCACCAATGTGTTTCAGCCCTGTATAAAGGTTATTCTCAAAAACGATAAAATAATCGCCTGGTTTTCCTGCCCGTACAAGGTCTGCGGCAATCTCTTTGGAACGCCTGAATCCGGTCCGACTGTTAAACATACTGTCCAGTATGATAAACACGACCCGTTCGTTTTCTTTTGGAATGATTTCCTTTTTCTCAATGGTACTGCTCTCAAAATCGAATCGTTTAAAGTGTGCGATTTTATAAGGTTTTTCATTGACATAGAGCTCCATCTCTTCTTTTTTTAAATCAAAGACCGGGTTTCCGTCGGAATCCAGTGCAAAGACCGGCAGGAGTTTGACATTAACGTATATACTGTATTTTAACGGTTCCTCCTGGGCCAACTGCATTATACTTAAAAGCAGGATTAAGATGATTATTAAAAGAATTTTTTTCATATTTCCTCCACATTTTTTTTTAGGTATTGAAATAACACTTTCTGATTATTTTTAAGGACGTTTTTACATAAACTCATAATAATTCCTTTTGTTTGTCTACGATTATATTATATGGTTATTTTTTATTTTTTCTACCTGATTGATAAATATGTACAAAATTTTATCCATATGCAGACCTGAAAAGGCTTTTTATAGGTGTCAGATTATAAATTGAGACCCTTTTCTCATTTAAAATATGAATGATGAATGAGGAATGAGGAAAGGGGAAAGGGGAAAGGGAAAAGGGAAAAGAGGACAGCCCGGAAAAATTGACATGTTTCTTTTACCAAACTTTTTTTATCCATTTTCTTTGAACCTCTTTGTATTTTAATGAATATAGATTCATACGTAAAAATTCTTCCGGAGTTTCAAATTTTCCTTTATTTGGTGCAAAAATTCAGCGGATCGTTGCATAAATATCATTGTTCGTTGCAAAAATATCATTCTACGTCTCAAAAACATCGCGTTGCGTCTCAAAAATATCATAATTCGTTGCAAAAATACTCCTACTTGTCCCAAAAAAACTGTCTATCGTTGCATAAAAACCATCATTTGTCTCATAAATACCGTTTCTTGTCTCACAAAAACAGCTTTTTGATGCATAAATTCCATAAACTGATGCAAAAAATCATATAGTTGTTTCATGAATGTTGCTTATTGTTGCATAAATACCTCCTTCTGATGCATAAATACATTGTAGTGTTGCAAGAAAACGGCATGTCGTTGCATAAATACCTCTTTTTTTCTAGCCTGGCACCTTTTTTCCTACCTTTTTTCAGACAAGCTGGAACGCGACCCTAAAAAAGATTATTATTTACCGCAGAGGGCGCAGAGAACGCAGAGGTTTTTTTATATAAAATGGTTTTCTCTGTGATCTCCGCGGTCTCTGCGGTACATCTTTTTTGCCAGAAGATGCCAGAATTTGACTTTTAAGTGACTAAAGTGCCTAAAGTGAGCTAAAGTGCCTAAAGTTGTGGTGTCGCTTCGCTCCATATACCTTTTTAGCTCTAGAAAGGTACCGCGCGCTGATATTCTGGCGCACCACAACTTTAGGCACTTTAGTCACTCCCAACTTTAGTCACTTTAATAACTTTACTATCCTGGAATAAAGTATCGGGACATAAATCCTGCCCGTTCTTCCATTGAATACTACCTAAAAACGGTCTAACTGAGTTAAATAATTGCAAATCTTTTAATTCCTTGAAAACACCGATGTCCAGGTAGGGTTTCATATCGAAAACCTTAACCTCGTTATTGGTAAATGTTAAGGTCACCGTGTAATCTTTATTTGGTTTTGCGTCCTTTACCCTTGGATTCATAATAGTTACCCTTTATCGTACCTCCTCTTCCTATATATAACCGTTTCCTCTTTAATTGTCAATAAAAAAATTGGGGAATTTTTCGTTCCCAGGCTGGGGGAGAGGAGATTTTTAGAACTAAAAGATATATGGAGCGAAGTAACACCTTATTTTTAAGCACTTAAATTACTTGATGATGTTGTGGACTATGCGGAAATGATAGGAGGAGAAGTCTTAATCATAAATGATGGTGTTAAGGTTTTCCTTTGTGAAAAGTGTTTGAAGTAATGTATCTGATGTAAAGAAAGAACAATTTTCATCTTTTAACTTAACCGCAGAGGCTAGTTGTAGTGAATCTAGCGTTCTTAGACCGTCATTTCCATATTTCTTTATCAACTTAGAAGCACTTTTAGTAAGAGTCGAATTTAATTTTATCCAGTGATATTTATTAAAATCCGCTTCAAAACAAGATATTACAGAGTTTCCAACTTCTTCAGTGAAGTCCGCTTGTCTTATTTTTTTCCATATTGTAGATAAAAATTCTATTTTGGCAATCTCAGATAGATAGATTGCTTCCACATCTATAAGTACAACCGTTCTTAGTCGAGAAAAGGAGCAGAAAGTCAAAAATTAAAATAACCGTAAGAGAGATTTTTTTATTTATTGTAAAAGAGATTCAAAGAATTAAAGTATCCAATTGTTAAA